>Ga0208361_1000059_pt1 | contig 41652 bp, 40 predicted proteins | sample LakMenEpi05Aug10_FD_150670 | JGI IMG/M metagenome (GOLD analysis project Ga0208361, IMG submission 150670) | Freshwater microbial communities from Lake Mendota, WI - 05AUG2010 deep hole epilimnion (SPAdes) | ecosystem: Environmental > Aquatic > Freshwater > Lake > Epilimnion/Euphotic zone ... | reverse complement strand
GCGCTGCGAGACCTTCGAGATCAGCTGATCGACGATCCCGAGGTTGAGGTCGGGCTTGTGGTGGCGGTAGTCGTTGCGGAAAGTCTGGGAGGAAAAGCGTCTTCCGCAGGTGAGGCACTGAAAGCGCGGGATGCGCTCCGCCCCGCACAGTCGTTTGTAGTAGCCGCGGCGGCGGTAGAGAAAGGGGCTTTTGGGGCATGCGGGGTACGGGCATTCCGGCGGGATGAACTTCTGCATCGGTGTCTCCAATGCCGGGGTGAAAATACCCCCCGGCACTGATGAGGACGGAACCGCCGTCTCACGTTCGCGCGGAAAATCCGATTCCCAATATCGATTCTGTCCCCGCTCGGGGAGCAGTCTCCTTAGAGGGACTCCGCCAACCACCAAACGCCGACCAGCACGCTCAACCCGCTGGAGATCGCCAGCGATGCCCGGAAACGGCTGGTACGTCCGAGCAGCGAAGCAAACAGCGTGATCGCGCCGAGAGATCCCAGCGCGTATCCGCTGAGGTACACCACCGGTGCGAGCACACCCGGCAGTGCGAGCGCCGGCAGCACGGCGAACAGGTGCGCAAGTCCGGCCGCTCCGTGGAGCAGGCCCAGGCCAAAAGCCGAATGGCGCTGTTCGTGGTGGGCGAACAGGTCGCCGCGGCGCAGCACGGCCCTCAGGCCCAGGGCGCCGATCACACACAGCACCAGTCCCACGATGCGCTCGCTCCAGGCCGAGAGGGTGGCTTCCAGCCCGGGCATTTGCTCGCGCAGCAGCAGCGCCAGCGTGGCGGCGAGCAGGGCGCCCACCGTGTGCCCAAGGCCCCAGTGAAAGCCGATGCGCCAGGCACGCGAGCGGGTCGCACTGACCAGCGGCGCCACGCCGGCGAGGTGATCCGGCCCGCTCCAGGCATGGTGCGCTCCGGCCAGCAACCCGGCTCCGGTGAGCGCGATCAGCGTCGGTTCCATGTTTGCATTGTTGCGGCAGCGGGGCTTCAAGGCCAGTATCGACTGCTCAGATGCGTGTCGAGCGTCGAGCGGTGGTGGTGATCGGGGCTGGAGCGAGCGGTCTGTGGGCGGCGGCGCGCGCGGCCGAGGCCGGTCTGGACGTGCTGCTGCTCGAGAAGACGCCGCGCACGGGCACCAAGGTGCTCGCCTCGGGCGGCACGCACTGCAACCTGACGACCACACTGGGATCCAAGGAGGCGGCGCTGCTGTTCGGTCGTGCGGGTGCTCGTTTTTTGCAGCATGCCCTTCGTTTGCTGCCGCCAGAGGCGGTGCGCGAGCGCTTCCGCCAACTGGGCGTCGAGACGGTGGAAGCTCCGCTCGAGAAGGTCTTTCCGCAAAGCGGCCGCGCCCGCGATGTTCGCGACGCGCTGCAGAACTGGCTGGTCTCCAGCGGCGCCGACCTACGTTTGGAATGCGCCGTGCGCTCGATCGAGCGCCGCGAAGCAGGCTGGATCGTGGAGCCCGAACGCGGAGAGGCGATCGAAGCCCGCGCGCTCGTGCTCGCGCTGGGAGGCAAGAGCTACGCCAGCACAGGCACGTGCGGAGATGCGTACGCGTGGCTCGAGCACTTGGGTCTGCCGCTGGTCGAGCCGGTCCCGGCGCTCGTGCCTCTGACCAGTTCCGCGACCTGGGTGCGCGAGCTTTCCGGGATCGCACTGCAGTCCGCGCACGCGCGCCTCGTCGATGAGCGCGGAGCGCTGCTCGGTGAGCGCACGCGGCCGGTGCTGTTCACCCACCAGGGCATCTCCGGACCCGGTGCCATGGATCTATCCGAGCATGTCGCGCGCCGCGCCGGCGCCGCGCGCACGCTGGCGCTGGATCTCGCACACGGGGATGCTGTGGAGGCACTAGAGGCGCGGCTCATGCGCGCCGCCCAAGCGGATGGCACGCTGGGGCTCGCGCGCGCGCTGGAGCTCGACTTGCCCCGGCGATTGCTGGTGGAGGTTTTCGCACAGGCTCGCGTGGCGCCCGAACAGCGCGTGGCTCAGCTTGCGCGCGAGGCCCGTCAGCGGCTGTGTCTCAGCGTCAAGTCCTTCGCCGTCCCCGTGGACGGCACGCGCGGCTTCGACTGGGCCGAAGTGACGGCGGGCGGCCTGTCGCTCGCGTCGGTGGAGCCCGGCTCGATGGAGGTCCGAGCGCGGCCGGATCTCTACGTGATCGGCGAGTTGCTCGATCTGCAGGGTCCAATCGGCGGTCTCAACTTTCAGGCGGCGTTTGCCACGGCCGAGGTCTGCGCTAGCGCGCTTTCGAATCGTCTGGCGCGAACAGCGTGAGTGCCTCACGAGCCAGCTGGCGCACGGTTTCCCGCTCGCGTTCGAGCGTCGCCTGACGCACTTCGCCGGCCTTCCACAGCTCGGTTTCCTCGCGGCCGCGCGCGGCGAGTTCATCGAGCCAGATGCGCCAGCCGGCGCCGTCGGGCAATTGCTGCTGTAGTTCCGCAGGCGTCGAGCGCGCCTGCTCCCACAGGAGCTGAAAATTGCCGACCATTCCGCCGTAGCCATCGCGCAGCGCCGGCGCTCCTTCGAGGAAGCAACTCGCGAGCGCGCGGCGCAGTCCGCGGTGGCGGTGGGCCGGCTGGAAGAACTCTCCGAGTTCCTTGTAGAGCGGTTCCTGCTTGGGACCGGGAATCGGCGCGATGTAGACGCTGCTGGGACCCTTGAGGCTGTGGTACAGGCCGAGCGTGTCGACGTCGGGCATCTCCAATTCCGCGCCGCTGGCCCAAGCATCGTAGAGCGTGATGCCCGGATAGGCCTTGCCCAGACGATCGGTGTATGCGTGTGCGAAGGCTGCCAGCACCGTCTGCTGCGAACCATCATCGAGCAGGCGCTCGACCACGGCCTCGGCCTGATCGTGCCCCGGCGAGTAGCCCTCGAGTGCGTTGGCGTACAAGCGGGACGCTTCGAGCGCATCGGGCAGGCGCTGCACCTGACGCAGGCCGGGCTCGTAACGAAACGCGCTCTTCAGGGCGCGGGCGGGGAGCTTTCCGAGGATCGCGCGCGTCGCGGCCTTCGCGGCGCTGTCGGTCGGTTCGAGCCAGCGACGCCCGATCGGCTGCGCGGGCGCGTGGGTCTGGGGATCGAACCAGAGGGTCGGTGTCTGTTCCGGCACCCGGGCGGGCGGCGGCTCGCTCGCGAGCACGAAACGGATCAGCGAGCGCACGAACAGGCCACGCGAGTCGAGTTCGAAGGTGAGGTACTCAATCACCTCCTGCTGGGTGGCGGCCGGCAGGGCCGCAAAGCGCGCCAGCGGATCGTTCTGGGCCGGAGGGGGCGGGGGTGTCTGGGCGGCGAGGAGGACACAGAGAGCCAGCATGGCGGACCTGAGCATGCCCCAAAGGCGGGGCGAGGAAAAGGCCGGAGCCGGGGAGGGGGAGGACCCTCCCCGGCCGGCAGGCTCGTCCAGTTGCCTGGTTCCGATCCCATCCTTCCCCGCGCGGGGCAGACCATCGCGGGCTCCATCGGAGGTTCTCGCGCGCTGCGTTCACCGCATTGTCCGCAGCGCAACTCCGACCCCTGGAAGGGTGAAGGTGCCACGCCGGCTGCCCCGGAAGGCTGGGATCGATTTCCGAACCAAGGAACCGTACCCCCCCGACGCACGAGCGGCGGAAAATCCGGGCGATTTTCGGGGGCTGGCCCGGTACCTGCGAGGCGAGGGCACCCTGGGCGTGGACAAGCCGCCTCGCCAGTTCCTGTGGGGCCCACGATTCGGGTCAGGCCGGCAGTTCAGGGCCGCTGCGGTGCTAGAAGGCGTTCCTGACCATGATCTGGCGGGCACCGAGTCCGGGTAGGAGGAGCACTCTCAGGCGTCTGCCGGTCCCGCTGGACGGCGGCGTCGTCGCCGGCGCGGCTTGCTCTGCTTGCGCTCGCTCGCGATTTCCTCCGCGGAGGCGGCTCCCGCCGCTTGCTGTCGCTCGAGCCACCCTTCGTAGACATCCCAGCCCTGACCGCGGGCCAGGGTGCGGATGCGGAACAGCTCCAAGGCCTCGGGGAATTCCTCGCTCTTCACGAACAGCAGCGGGCGGAAGCGGCGCGAGGTGGGCTGGGTGAAGCGCGGCTGCAGCAGGATCAGGCGCATGGCCCGCGAGCAGTCCCTGCGGCCGAGGCGGGCTTGCTGGGCCAGCGGCTCCAGCACCTCGGAGGCCACCTGTTCCAGGCTCTTGGGCTCGCCTCCCAGCGTGCGAGTGCGCGGATCGGCCTCGCGTTCGATGGTGCGCAGCGCGAGCAGCGCGAGGCAGACCGCGTTGCTGGGCACATACCCCTGATGCACATCGTTGTCGAGCGCCTCGAGCAGGCGCCAGAACAGGTTGGCGCGTTCGGTGTCGGCCGCGTTCTCGGGATCGCCGAGGTAGGCATCGACCATCGGCAGGATCACCCGCAGCCCGCCAAGCGCGCGCAGCATGCGCAGGGCGCCGAGGCTGGAACCTGAGCGCAGCAATTTGAGGATTTCCTCGACCACGCGCGGAGCACTCGAGCGCGACAGCGCCGGTGCGAGTTCAGTCATCGCATCCCAAGTGGGTTCGTCGATGCGCAGGCCCAGACGCGTGGCGAACTTCACGGCGCGCAGGATCCGCACGGGATCCTCGGCGATGCGCACCTTGGGATCTCCGATCGTGCGCAGGAGCCCGGCCTCCAGATCCCGCAGGCCCTCGACGTAGTCGATGATCTCGTTCCTGACCGGATCGAGGAACAGTGCGTTGACCGTGAAGTCGCGTCGGCGCGCATCTTCCTCGGCTGTGCCGTACTCGTTGTCCTCGGTGATCAGAAGGTGCTCGAGGCCGCGCTCTTCGCCCTCTTCCTCGGGTTCGCCCTCACCCGGGGCGCGGCTTTCGGGATCGCGTCGAAACGTGGCGGTCTCGATGATCTGGGATCCGTAGTGGATGTGCACCAGCCGAAAACGACGCCCGATGATGCGCCCGTTGTGGAAGAGGCGCTTGATCTGGCGCGGGTGCGCGCTGGTGGCAACGTCAAAGTCCTTGGGGCGCCGCCCGATCAGAAGGTCGCGCACGCAGCCCCCGACGAGATAGGCCTCGTAGCCCTGGCGGGTGAGGCGCGAGACCACGCGCAGAGCGTCCTGATCGAGCGCGTCTCGATCGATGGAGTTGGCGTTGACAATGCGGGCGTGGCGGTGGGCGGGGTGTTTGCTCAAGCGTGGTGCGGCATCCTCAGGTTGCAGGCGCAGGATCCTAGCCCTGCGACATCTTGTGCGCGAGTGCTTGCCCGCACTCCCCGGGTGGGATAGGCTCTTGCGCCCTGAAGGCAGGCTTCACGTAGGCCAGTAGCTCTAATGGTTAGAGCGACTGATTCCAAATCAGTAGGTTGGGGGTTCGAGTCCCTCCTGGCCTGCCATCCCTTCCCTTGTCATTCCGTCCCCTGCCATCCGTTCCTCAGCACTCCTCGATGAGCCAGTCCGACGAGCCCGACAAGCCGGAAGCGGAAGATGCCACGCTCGCGGGGCAGCCCGATGCCCACGTTCCCTCACTCGATGAACTCGAGGCCGCAATGCTTTGGGCCTTCGAGGGACAGGAGATCACGCCCGACCTGCGTTCGCGCTACGCCGCGCACGCCCACTTCATTCTGACGAAGAACCGCGAGATCAACCTGACCGCGATCACCGACGCGCGCGAGGTGGCGGCCAAGCACTACCTCGATTCCTGGCGGGCCACCCGTTTCCTGAGCCTGCTCGGAAAAAACGTGCTCGATCTGGGCAGCGGTGCGGGCTATCCCGGCATTCCGGTGGCGATGGCGGAACTCGAAACGCGCTTCACGCTGCTGGATTCGACCCAGAAGCGGGTGTTCGTGATTCAGGAGGCCATCGAGCGCTTCGGCCTGCGCAATGCGAAGGCCTTGCACGCCCGCGGCGAGGATCATCTGACGACCCACCGCTACGACATCGTGATGATGCGTGCGGTCAGCTCGGTGCGTGAAAACGTGCGCACGCTGCGCAAGGTCAAGCACGCGCTCAAGGATCTGGTGATGTGGAAGGGTCCCTCCTGGTCGCGCGAGGTGCGCGCCGGCGAGCGCGAGACCGAACGGCTGGGCTTCCGGTTGGACACGGTTTTCGAGTACAAGCTGCCCGGCGAGCTGGGCGAGCGTGCGATCCTCGTATACCGCGCTCCCGGCGGACAGGGAGCCTAGCTCCGTGCTGGCGATCTCGCTCGCCGGCTGGATCGCGATCGGCCTTGGAGTTGCCGTGCTCCTGTTCGTCTTGATTGGGATCGCGTTCTATCCGCGCGACAACTCGTTCTAGCGAGCGCTCAGGCCTTGGCGGCGGAGCCGCTGACGATCACGGTCTGCGTCGGATAGGCGAACTCGATGCGTTCGGCCTCGAAGGCCTTCCAGACCGCCAGATTGATCTTCTGCTGCGCGTCCATCATCGCGTTGTACTCCTGCTTCTGAACGAAGTAGGCGGCCTCGAAGGTCAACGCGAAATCCCCGTAACCCTTCCAGTGGGCGCGGTCGAAGCGCACTTCAGGACAGGACTCGATGATGCTGCGCAGGAGGGCGGGGATACGCTCGAGCTTGGCGGTCGGCGTCTGGTAGGTGACGCCCAGCGTGAACACGACGCGGCGCTCTTCGATGCGCTTGAAGTTACGCAGGCGGCTGTTGACCAGATCCGCGTTGCCCATCACGATCTGCTCGCCGTTGATGCTCTTGAGGCGGGTGGTCTTGATGCCGATCGACTCGATCGTGCCGGTGAACTCGCCGACGGTGATCGAGTCGCCGATGACGAAGGGCTTGTCGAGCAGGATCGTGACGGAGGCGAACAGATCGCCGAGCACGTTTTGCAGCGCCAGCGCGATCGCGATGCCGCCGACTCCCAGACCGGTGAGGAGTGCCGTGATGTCCTGACCAAAGGCGTTTTTCAGGATCAGCAGCGCCGTCAGCGTCCAGACCACCACGCGTCCGATGAAGCCGAGGATGGTCGCGCCGGTGCGGGCGCCCGGGTCCTCCGAGCCGCGCATGCCGAGCGTCTTGCGGATCAGGTATTCGACCCCGCCAACGCCCCATAGGCCCAGCTGGATGAACAGGTTGAGGTGGATCAGGATCTGCAGCAGGCGCTCGACCGGTTCCTCGAAGTGCAGGTACTTGAGACCCGCCCAGACCCCGAGCACCATCAGGAACATGCGGTGGATCCGCCGCACGAGATCGATCACAAGATCGTCGAGATCGGTTTCGGTCCGCGCGGCCCAGACCGACAGGCGCGAGAGCATCAGGCGCTTGATCAGTCCCAGGACCAGCGCGACAGCGATGGCCACGCCGACGGCGATGAACCACTCACGGACGGGGTTGGCGAAAACGACGCGGTCGAGGAAGTCCTGCATGCGGCGCGCTCCGCTGGAGCGCTCAAGGCGCGGTCAAGAAGGGGTTGCGGGCCAAGCGACGGTCAAAACGACGGCAAAGCGCGGCAGAGCTCGGGGAGCGGCACCTCGCAGGAGGAGAGGCAGGAGGAGAGGCAGGAGGAGAGATGGTGCCCGGGGGGGGAGTCGAACCCCCAATGCCTTGCGGCACATGGACCTGAACCATGCGCGTCTGCCAGTTCCGCCACCCGGGCGGGCACATCAGGGCGGAGACGTTACGGTCCGCCGAGGCGCCTGTCAACCGGCCGTCACGGAGATCTGCTCGACGATGGCGTAGGGTGCCAGCGCACTGCCCGAGAGGCGCTCCCGCTCGCTCGAGAGCGTGCGGATCGCACCCAGCAGGCGGTACAGATTCCCGCTGATCAGGACCTCGCCCACCGAGCGCGCCACGACACCCTCCTCGATCCAGCGCGCGCTCTTCGCCACGCCCGAAAAATCACCCGAGGCGGCGTCGACCGTTCCGGAAAAGCGCTGGACCCAAAGACCCCGCCCGAGCGTGCGCAGGAGCTCCGCGCGACTGCCGCCGCGACCGGCTCGGACGCTGAGCGCATGCGGGCCCAGTCCGGGCACGCTGCGGGCGCCGCCGCGCGCGTGACCGCTGGAAAGCCGCGACTCGACGTGTGCGGCGTAGCTGTTGTAAAGCCAGGTGCGGAGCGTGCCCTGCTCGATCAGCGCGAGGCGCGTCATCGGCTGGCCCTCGCGGTCGAAGCTGCCGGCACCGGCCAGCGTGCGATCGGTGGGATCATCGTCGATCGAGAGCTCCTCGACGGCGACGCGCGTGCCGAGCTTGCCGATCAGCGGCGAGCGGCCGCGCTGCACGGCGATGGCGCTCATGCTGGAGATCAGCGGCGCCAGGAATACATCGACGAAGGCGTCCGGTGAGAACAGCACTGCCCCGTTGTAGGACTCGGCCCGGCCCGGGTTCAGATTCTCCAGCGCGACCTGTGAAAAAGCCCGGCCCAGACGGGCGAGGATCGCCGGCAGTTCGGCCCGCCGGCGCGTCGAGTCGCCCTCGTAGTGGATGCCGCCCACCGCCTCGCCCTCGATCGCCATCCCGCCGATCGAGGCCGAAAGATGCGTATCGGATTCGACCGCTCGCACCCCGGCGCTGCTGACGATCGCGTGTGTACTGGCGATGCTGTCGAGGCTCGCGCCGTCGATCGAAAGCCGGGGGTCGCGCGCAAGGACGCCGACGACGAAATCGCGTGCATGCTCGACCAGCTCGGCGATCCCGATGGTCTCGATGGCGGGATCGCACAATGGCTCGAGCAGCGCCAGCGGGCGCGACCCGGGCAGCACGTTGTGCTCATCCGCGGGAGCGAAGCGCGCCAGCGCGACAGCGCTCGCGGCGGCATGCCGCAGGGCGCCCGCATCGGCCTGATTGGTCGCGGCAAAGCCCAGCCGTCGGTTGACGAAGACGCGCAGGCCCAGTGTCGAGCCCTCGTCGCTCTGCGCGAGCTTGAGATCGCCCTTCTCGAAGCGCACCGCCTGCGAGCGCGCATGAACGGCGAACACTTCGGCCTCGTCCGCGCCCGCCGAGCGAGCCAGCTCGACCAGCTGCTCCGCGCGCTGGAGGAGATCACCGCACAGGCTCGTCTGCACGACGCTCATCAGCGACCTCCCACGACCACGCGCGCCGAGAGCCAGGGTCCGCCGGCGTCGACCTTGGCGGGCTGGCCCTTGCCGCAGTGGCCCGAGCCCAGATCCCAGCGGAATTCGCGGCCGACGGCATCGACGCTCATCAGCACCTCGAAGGCCTGACCGGAGATGTTGACGCCGCGCAACAGCTCCTTGCGCTTGCCGTTTTCGATGCGCCAGCACAGCCGCGTGCCGAACATGAATTCGCCGTTGGCGTCGGCCTGCCCGTTGGATGCGCCGTCGAAGAGGTAGCCATCGTCGATGGCTTCGATCATCGCCTCGAGTTCGCTGTTGCCCGGAGCGATGTAGGTGTTGCGCATGCGGATCAGCGGCTCGTTGTCGAACTCGAAGGCGCGTGCGTTGCCGGTGGGGCGCACGCCGAAGCGGGCGGCGCTCTCGCGGTCGTGCAGGTACGAGCGCAGGATGCCGGATTCGATCACGACCGTGCGCTGCGTGCGCACGCCCTCATCGTCAACCTCCAGCGTGCCCCCGGCGCCCGCGTGGTATTCCGAGGCACCCGAATCGCACAGCGTGATCAGCTCGGAGGCTACGCGCGTGCCCAGGCGGTTCGCGGCGCAGGATCCGGCCGAAACGAAATCCGCCTCGACGGTGTGGCCGATCGCCTCGTGCGTCAGCAGCCCGACGATCGCCGGCGAGAGCAGCACGCGCTTGCGTCCACCCTGCGGATAGCCGGCCGAGAGCAGATCGAGGGCCTGGCGCGCCGCACTGGCGGCGAGTTCCTCGGGTTGGCGGTCCCCGAACAGGCACTGCCAGCCGCCGGTGACGCCGAGCAGCTCCGCGCCGCGCTGGATTTCGCCGGCGCGCTCGGCGATCGCGACCACGCGGAACTCCGGCCGCACGAGGCGCGTCCAGGCACAGGCGCCGTCGCTGGTGACGATGGCCTTCTCCTCGAAGACCTCCGAGTAGCTGCTCGTCGCGCTGCGGATCGAGGGCGAGCTTGCGCGCGTGGCGGCCTCGACCTTGAGGGTCAGCTCCAGCAGTTGTTCCGTGCTGCGCTCGAGCGCTTCGGCGACGCCGGGGGCCTCGAAGCGTCCGCGCGCCAGCTCCACCGGCGGCGGGGGCGTGCTCTTCTCCTTGCGGGCGAAGGCGGCCGCTCGGGCTGCCGCGCGCGCCGAGTCGATCGCGCGCTCGATGGCGCCGGCTTCCATGCGATCGGTCGAGGCAAAGCCCCAGGTGCCCGCTTCGTGGACGCGCACGCCGATGCCTGAGTGCTCGACCGCCTGCGCCGTCTCCACGCGGCCCTTCTCGACTGCGACCCCGCGTGTGCGCTTCCTGTGCAGGCGCAGTTCGACGAAGCCGCCGGCCTTGCGCTGGAGGACGTCTTGGAGCAAGGAGGTCGGATCGGGTGTTTCGTGGACCATGGCAAGAAAGAGAATCGGGTCTACAGGCTCCGGACTCAAGAGAGCTATTCTCTTCTCGCCCGATGAGCGCTCCCAAGGACACGCACCGCCGCATCGCCGACAACCGCAAGGCGCGCCATGAGTACGAGATCCTGGAGGAGCTCGAGTGCGGGATCGAACTGTGCGGCACGGAGGTCAAGGCGCTGCGGACCGGCGAGGCCTCGATCGCGGAGGCCTTCGCCATGATCCGGCGCGGGGAGCTGTTCCTCGTCAACTGCCACATCCCCGAGTACCGCCAGGGCAATGTCCACAACCACGAGCCGCGCCGCGAGCGCAAGCTCTTGGTGCACCGCAAGGAACTCGCCGGCTGGGAAGCCAAGGTCAAGGAAAAGGGCATCACGATGGTGCCGCTGGCGCTCTACTTCGTGGGCCAGCGCGTCAAGCTCCGCCTTGGCCTGTGCCGGGGCAAGAAGCTGTTCGACAAGCGCGCCAGCGTGCGCGAGCGGGAGGACAAGCGCGAAATGGCGCGCGCCCTGCAACGCCGCCGCGAGTGATGTGCTAGGATCGCCAAGGCAAAACGGTGGGGGCGTACTGGTTTCGACCGGTTTCGCTCACCACGGGGTTGCGCGCCAGGGACCTCAAGTCACCCTGTCAATCCTCTTGGGGCGGCATTGCATGCCAACAACTATTCTCTCGCGGCCTGATTCGTCAGTCCGCCGTTCTTCCGGGGAGCGCCTGCGGCCCTGGGAGAACGACACCAGCAGGCTGGCCTTCAAGCCGCGTCTCGGGGCGCGAAGGCGAGAACTTACCGTGACTGAGCACCGGCGAGCCCGCCCAGGGGCGCAAGGGTGTCGAGAATTCAAGCCTGGGACACGCGCGTAGACGCTCCATGGGGTTCACTCCGGGACGCGGGTTCAACTCCCGCCGCCTCCACCAGATCTGTGCTTGGCTCAAAAGCGCCCACCGACCTAGACTGTTCGGCCTGTGAAACGGGTCCTCATGCTCCTGCCCGCCTTGCTGCTGCTGGCGTGCGGCTGCGCCAGCGTCGGCTCGCGCACCTGGAACCTCGAGCAATTGCACGCCGAGGACTCCAGCTACAAGTACACGGGCGCGCTGATGGGGGATCTGGAGTACCTCCTGCGCCAGCAGCTCTTCGGGCCCTCGGTGCTGTTCCAGAGCGGTCTGGCGCGCAAGGATCCCTCGGCGATCGAAGATCCCAGCGGCGAAACTCTCGACGCACTGATCGGTCTGATGGAGCTCTCGCCCAGCGATCGCCTGACCCGCGCGCGCCAGATCCAGTGGTTCGCGCGGCTCGCCGTGGAGGACCCCAGTGCGCTGTGCCGGGAGCGCGCCTTCCTCGGGCTGGCCTTCGCCGCGGCCGGACTGGCGCCGATCGAGCCGCAGGCGGCACCCAAGGCCTCCGAGCGCACCGGCGAGCTGGCGCTGGGCACGGTCCTGTCCGAGCTGGTGCGCAGCGCTCGCGCCGCGGCCGAGCGCTCCGCCAGCGCCACCGAGCGCGCCGATTTCGCCGCGGCCTGCGAGCTGGTTCGCACCCGCAAGCTCGATCTGGGCGGGGCGCGGCGCGCGCTGGAGGTGGCGACCAGCCTGGCCGCGAATCTGGGTTTCGACAACCCCCGGACGCCCGAGCTGGCGGTGCTGATCGAAGGGCTGGAGCGCCTGTGCGCCGCGCGCGCACTGAGCGCCGGGCTGGCCGACCCGGAAGGAATTGCCATGGGGGCGGCGCTCGATGCGACGCTGGCGCTGTACGGTCCGCAGGTTTTGCCGGGCGTGCTCAACCAACTGCGTCCCGATACCGATGCAGTGGTGGTGCGCCGATTGCTCGCAGGTCTGGAAGCTCACGGTCTGGAGCAGGAGATTCCCGGCGGCCCGGGTCGTGAGGAGCTTTTCCGCCAGCAGATCGAGGCCCTGATGGAGCTGGTGCTGACGCGGCCCGAAGGGGAGCTGCGGGTCGCGGCGATGCGCGTCCTCGGGCTCCACAGCGGCGCCGGTCAGAGCTCGCTGCGCGAAGAGGATTGGCAACGCTGGCATGCGCGCTGGCGCCTGACGCGGAGCGGTGCATGACGCGCGCGGCGCGCGCCCGCCTGCTGGGCATCGCCCGCATCGTGCTGGCGATCGGCCTGCTGGGCTTCGTCGCCACCCTGCTGCCCTGGCAGGATCGGCTGGTCCATGAATCGGAGGGCTCCAAGCTGGAGGTCGCGGGCACGATCGAAGGCAACTGGCGCTCGGAAGCGATCCGCTTTCGCCTCCTGCCGGGCAGCGAACTGCCCGAGGGTTGGCCGGCCGACACCCAGTCCGCGCTGCAAAGCCCCGAGGGCCTGGCGGTGATCGAGGGCAGCTACCACTGGAAGCCGGGCATGCCGCGCGTGTTCCGGGAGATGGATCCCGGCGGGCTGGTGCTTGCCATGGGGCTTCTGTTCGCCGCGGCCTTCGTCAGCGTGGCGCGCTGGTGGCGCTTGCTGCGCATCGCTGGCTGCCCGACGAGCTACTGGAACACGCTGCGGCTGACATTCCTGGGCTTCTTCTTCAATCTGGTCGTGCCCGGACTGACCGGCGGCGATGTGATCAAGGCCGTGCTGGTGGTGCGCGAAAACCCCCAGCGCCGAGCGGACGCGCTGATGAGCGTGATCGTCGACCGCGGCATGGGCCTGTTCGTGCTCGTGGCGATGGCCCTCACGGTGGTGCTGATGTCCGCGCAGCGCTTCGGCGATCTCGTGCTGCCCGTGGCGGGCGTGTTCGTCCTGATGTGCGTGGCGATCCTGTTGATGCTCAACTCGCGCGCGCGCCGCGCGCTGCGCCTCTCGCAGCTCCTGGAGCGCTTGCCGCAGGCCGAGCGCCTGCGCTCGCTCGAGCGCGCTCTGTCGGTCTACGGCCAGCATCGCCTCGAAATCCTGATCGCGCTCTCGCTCTCCGCCTTCAACCACCTCAGCATCGCCGGCGCGATCTTCGCCATTGGGCGCGCCTTCGGTGAAACCGAGCTCGCCTACCCGGACTACATCGCCGTGACCGCCATCGCCAACGTCGCCAGCACGCTGCCGATCACGCCCAGCGGCTTCGGGGTCGGCGAGGGCGTGTTCGGCTGGCTGTTCACGGTCCTGCACGCGGGCGCCACGCTGGGTGTAGCCGTGAGCCTGACCTTCCGGCTGCTGACGGTGGCGCTCAACCTTTCGGGCGGTATCTTCCTGCTGTTGCCCGGAGGGCGCGAGATGCGCGCCCAGATGGAGAGCGCCCAGAGCGCGGAAAGCCCCCCCAGATGAGCTTGTTGGCTGTTGGAACGATTGCCTATGACGACATCGAAACGCCCTACGCGTCGCGCCAGCACGTGTTCGGCGGCTCGGCCATGTACTTCTCCGTGGCCGCGAGCTTCTTCGGTCCCGTCTCGCTCGTCGGCGTGGTGGGCGAAGACGTGCGAGAAGCGGATCTCGCCTTCCTGCGCACGCGCGGCATCGACACGGCCGGAGTCGAGATCCAACCGGGCAAGACCTTCCGCTGGGGTGGCCGCTACGCGACCGACTGGAACACGCGCACGACGCTCTTCACCGAGCTGAACGTTCTCGAGCACTTCGCGCCCAAGCTGACGGCCGCGCAGCGCACCGCGCGCTTTCTGTTCCTCGCCAACGCCAAGCCGCGCGTGCAGCATGCGGCGCTCGATCAGGTCGAGCGGCCGGAATTCGTGATGGCCGACACGATGAACTTGTGGATCGACATCGACCGGCCCGACCTCCTGCGCCTTTTGCGCCGCATCGACGCCGTGGTGCTCAACGAGGAGGAGGCGCGCCAGCTGACGGGTGAGAAGAACCTGCTCAAGGCGGCCGCGGCCGTGCTCGGACTCGGCCCGCGCTTCGTGATCCTGAAGAAGGGCGAGCACGGGGCCTTCCTGATCGGCAACGACGTGCACTTTTCGATCCCCGCCTACCCCGTCGACGAAGTCCTCGATCCGACCGGGGCGGGGGACTGCTTCGCGGGGGGCTTCATGGGCTACCTCGCCGCGGAGGGCCGGGCCAGCCCGGCCACCTTGCGCAAGGCGATGCTGATGGGCACCTGCACGGCCAGCTACTGCGTCGAGGGCTTCGGGGTCGAGGCGCTCGCGCGCCTCGATCGGGACTCGATTCCCGAGCGCTACGACCAGTTGCTCTCGATCGTCACGGTTTAGGCCGCGATCCAGACCGCGCGGAACCGTCTTTTCCGGTGGAAGAGCGGGGGATTGTCCTTTTGCCTACCCATGGCGGGCTGGCTAGACTCCCGCCACGCCCCAACCAACTGCGAACGGAACCCAAACGAGATGAGCATCACCCCGAAGAAGAACGACAAGCCGGCTGCCATCGACTCCAAGCGGATCGAGAAGCTGAAGAACCTTGAGGCCGCCGTGGGCGAGATCGAGAAGTCCTTTGGCAAGGGCTCGATCATGCGCTTGGGTGACGGCGTGATCCTCAGAGAAGTCACCGGCCTTTCGACCGGCTCCATCGGCCTGGATGTGGCGCTGGGCGGCAAGGGCCTGCCGCGCGGCCGCATCGTCGAGATCTACGGTCCGGAAAGCTCGGGCAAGACGACACTGACCCTGCACGTCATCGCGCACGCGCAGAAGGCCGGCGGAATCTGCGCCTTCGTGGATGCCGAGCATGCACTGGATCCGGCCTACGCGCGCAAGCTGGGCGTCAAGCTCGACGATCTGCTAGTCAGCCAACCGGACACGGGCGAGCAGGCGCTCGAGATCGTTGAGGCGCTGGTGCGCTCCAATGCCGTCGACGTGGTCGTCGTGGACTCGGTCGCGGCGCTGGTGCCGCGCGCGGAAATCGCCGGCGAAATGGGCGACAGCTTCGTCGGCCTGCAAGCCCGCCTGATGAGCCAGGCGCTGCGCAAGCTGACGGCGGCGATCTCGAAGAGCGATTGCCTGGTGATCTTCATCAACCAGATCCGCGAGAAGATCGGCGTGATGTTCGGCAGCCCCGAGACCACCACCGGCGGTCGAGCGCTGAAGTTCTACTCCTCCGTGCGACTGGACATCCGCAAGATCGGCCAGCTCAAGGACGGCGAAGAAGTCATCGGCAACCGCACCAAGGTCACGGTGGTCAAGAACAAGATCGCTCCGCCCTTCCGCAAGGTCGAATTCGACATCCTCTACGCGCAGGGCATCAGCCGCGAGGGCGAGATCCTCGAGCTGGGCCTCAACTCCAACGTGGTGCTGAAGAGCGGCACCTGGTACTCGTTCAAGCACCCCACGCAGGGCGAAGTGCGCCTGGGCCAGGGCATGGAGAAGGCGCGCGCCTTCCTGATCGACAACCCCGATCTGGTCGCGGACATCGAGAAGGAACTCAAGGGCAAGCTGGTGGCGAGCGCCGCCGCTGACACGTCCGAGGATTCCGAGGGTGCCAGCGAGACCGCGGCGCCCAAGCCCGTTTCCCAAACCCGCCTCTGACTCCCGCTTTCCCTTTGCGACCCACTGCATGAGCGCGACTCCCGCCCCGGCCACGCAACGCTTCACGGCACAGCGTGTGCGCCAGGACTTCCTTCAGTTCTTCGCCGCCCGTGGCCACACGGTGGTGCCCTCCAGCCCGGTCTTCCCGCAGGACGATCCGACGCTGCTGTTCACCAATGCCGGCATGAACCAGTTCAAGGACGTGTTTCTCGGGAGCGGGACGCGCCCGTACAAGCGGGCGGTCGACACGCAGAAGTGCATCCGCGTGTCGGGCAAGCACAACGATCTCGAGGAGGTGGGGGTGGATACCTACCACCACACCTTCTTCGAGATGCTGGGCAACTGGTCCTTCGGCGACTACTTCAAGGAGGAGGCGATCGTCTGGGCCTGGCAGCTCCTGACGGAGGTCTGGGGCCTCCCCAAGGAACGGCTGTGGGTTACGGTCTTCGGCGGCGATGAAAAGGACGGCCTGCCGGCCGACACCGAGGCCGAGCGCATCTGGATCGAAAAGGCCGGCGTCGATCCCTCGCGCGTGCTGCGCTTCGGTCGCAAGGCCAATTTCTGGGAGATGGGCGACACGGGCCCCTGCGGTCCGTGCACCGAGATCCACATCGACCGCGGCGCGCCAGGCTCCGATCCGCTCGACGGCGCCAACCGCGAGATCGGCGTCAACGCGGGCAACGAGCGCTTCATGGAGCTTTGGAACAACGTCTTCATGGAGTTCAACCGTCTCGACGACGGTTCGCTGCGCAAGCTGCCCGCGCAGAGCGTCGACACGGGCATGGGTTTTGAGCGCATCCTCTCGGTCCTGCAGGCCAAGCGCTCCAACTACGACACGGATCTGTTCACGCCGATCTTCCGGCGCATCGAACAGCTGACCGGTCGCACCTACACCGGCGGCGATTCCAAGAGCGATGTCGCCTTCCGGGTCTGCGCCGATCACATGCGCGCGATCACGGCGGCGGTTAGCGACGGCGCGCTGCCGGGCAACTCGGGCCGCGGCTACGTGCTGCGGCGCCTGCTGCGCCGCGCGGCACGCTTCGGTCGGCAGGAACTGGGCATGGAGCAGCCCTTCCTGTTCGAGCTCGCCGATGTGGTGGGCGAGATCCTCGGGCCGGTTTTCCCTGAGATGCACAGCCGGCGCGCGCACGTGCGCGAGGTCGTGCGCGCCGAGGAGCTGTCCTTCGGGCGCACGCTCGGCAAGGGGCTCATGCGCTTCGAGGAACTGCGTTCCCGGCTGGGCGCCGCGCAGTCGATCCCCGGCGAGGCGGCCTTCGATCTCTACGCGACCTACGGCTTCCCGCGCGACCTCGTCGAACTGATGGCGCGCGAGGCGGGCATGAGCGTCGAGGCTTCCGGCTGGGACAAGGCCGAGAAGGCTCACCAGGACGCCAGCCGCTCCGAAGGCAAGTTCAAGCAGCTCCTCAGTCCCGAAGAGATGGAGGGGCTGCCCGAGACGCGCTCGGTGTGCCACGCAGAAGGCTCATCCGGCCTCGAGGCCGAGAGTGAGCTTGTCTTCTACTCCGAAGGCGACGGCGATCGCCCTTCGCGCGCGGTGCTCAAGGCGACGCCCTTCTATCCGGAGGGCGGCGGGCAGGTGGGCGACAAGGGAGTGCTGGAGGACGCCGGCGGCCGCTGGCGCATGCAAGTGGAGGATACTCGCCGCGTGGGCGCGCTGATCGTCCATCTAGGGCGCAGCGAAGGCACGATCGATGCCCAGTCCAAGCCACTCCTTCGCGCGCGCGTGAACGCCGATCTGCGCCACGCCACGCGACGCCACCACACCGGCACACACCTCTTGCACAAGGCGCTCAAGGAAGTGCTTGGGCAGCATGTCGGCCAGCAGGGTAGCCACGTGGGACCGGAGCGCTTGCGCTTTGACTTCAGCCACGGCAAGGCTGTCAGCGGCGAGGAAATCGAGCGCATCGAACAGCTCGTGAACCGCGAGATCCAGCGCAACAGCGCGGTCCGCACCACGATTGAGGATCTCGACAGCGCCAAGGCGCGCGGTGTGGTCGCCATGTTCGGCGAGAAGTACGAGAGCCGTGTGCGGGTGCTCGATGTCGGCGGCTGGTCGCTGGAGTTGTGCGGAGGCACGCACGTATCGGCAGCGGGCGAGATCGGCCCGTTCCTGATCACGCTGGAGCGCGCGGTGTCGGCCGGCGTGCGGCGCATCGAGGCCGTGTGCGGAGCGCCGGCGCTCGCGGAGATCCAGCGCACCCGCCGCCGCACGCAGGCGGCCGCCCGCGCTCTCAAGGCGCCCGAGGAGGAACTCGAGGCCCGCATCGAGCAGCTGCAGGCCCAGCTCAAGGAGGCCCGCAAGAAGGGCGAGAAGTCCGCCGGCGGCGACATCGAGACGGCCTTCGCGCGGGTCAGGAACGGGCTGTGCGACCGCGGCGATCTGCGCTTTGGGGTCTTCGACTGCCCGGAACTCGACCAGAACGGACTGCGCGAACTCGGTGAGCGCGTCGGCAGCCTCGGCGCGCCGCTCGCGGTGGCGCTGTTTGCCCGCGAGGAAGGCCGGGTGCCTTTCCTGATCCTGTGCCCCGGCGCTGGCAAGGCCGATGCGCACGCGGCCGGCGCGCTCGCCAAGCTGGTCTCCTCCAAGCTCGGCGGGGGCGGCGGGGGCCGTCCCGACTTGGCCCAGGGCCAGGGACAGAATGCCGCGGAACTGGGCGCCGCGATCGAACTCCTGCAAGCGAGCTTGAGCAGGCGTTGACAACCGACGCCACGGGGGGCTAGCATCTTCGCCCCTATCCATTTCAGAGGCCGTCTTGGCCCCCCTTCGTCATGCCCAATCCCAAGCGTCGTCACTCCAAGCACCGTAAGCGCATCCGTCGCTCCCACCACGCCCTGGTCCTCGCGACGCCCAACCGTTGCGCGCACTGCGGTGCCGCGATCCGCCCGCACCGCGTGTGCGACAACTGCGGACACTACGGCTTCGAGAAGGGCGGCCAAAAGGGTGCCGTTGTCTTCGAGAAGGACTCGGTCTGATCCACGCTGAGGAGCCCGATGGCTGTTGCGCGGATCGGCCTCGACATTCCCGGCGGTGACCATGCGCCCGAGTGCACCCTGCAGGGTGCCTGGCAGGCGGTCGATCCGGCGGGCCGCTGGAAGCTCTCCCCGAGCCGCATTCTGCTCGTCGGGGATGAGCCGATGATTCGTGACTGGCTGGCGCGCAAGGGCGGCGATCCGGGCTTCGCGATCCTACACGCCTCGCAGGTGATCGGCATGGACGAGTCGCCGGCGACGGCTCTGCGCTCCAAGCAGGACTCCTCGATTGCCAAGCTGATGGGCGCCGTCCGGCAGGGCCACGCCGGCGCGGCGGTCAGCATGGGCAACACGGGTGCGGTCGTCGGTGCCGCCACGCTGCTGCTCGGCACGCTGCCCGGGGTCCTGCGTCCGGGTATCGCGGTGACCATGAAGTTCGGCGGCTCGCCGCTGACGATCCTCGACATGGGCGCGCTCTCGCAGCCCAAGCCAGAGAACCTCCTGCAGCACGCCGTGATGGGAGCCGCGCTGGCACAGAGCGCTCACGGGCTCGGCGAGCCGCGCGTGGGCCTGCTCAACATCGGCGGCGAGGCCAGCAAGGGCACCGAGCTGCTCAAGGCCGTGTTCCCGCTGCTCGAAGCGAGCAAGCTCAACTTCATCGGCAACATCGAGGGCAACGAAGTCTTCCGAGGCAAGTGCGACGTGCTTGTCACCGACGGTTTCACCGGCAACGTGCTGCTGAAGTTCTGCGAGGACTTTGCCGCGCAGATGATCCAGCTGACGGTCAAGGAGAGTGCGCAGAGCGGCGTGCAGATCCCGCGCGACGCGCTCGGTCGCATCCAGCGTCACATCGACTATTCCGAGTACGGCGGTGCGCTGCTGCTGGGCGTCAACGGCATCGTGTTCAAGGGTCATGGTCGCTCGGATCACAATGCGGTTTCGAACGCGCTGGCAGCCGCGAGCCAGGCGCTCGACGCCGAGTTGAATGCGCGCATCGTGCGCGCGCTCGAAGCGCACCAGCCGGCGGCGCAGGGCTAGGCGCTCCGCCGCGCGGGTTTCTGCTCACAGCCTTGCCGGGGCTTGTCTGTTCGTGCGCCGGTTTTCCCGCTCGCTTTTTGGGTTTGTCGGGCTGCCATGCGCACCCGACGCGTGGTTAGAATCCGCCTCGCATGAACGCACGCATCCGCGTGGGCATCGCCGGCACAGGTTCCTACGTTCCTGAGCGGGTCGTCCCCAACAGCCACTTCGAGCAGTTCCTCGACACCTCCGACGAGTGGATCGTCCAGCGCACCGGCATCCAGGCTCGGCGTTTCGCGGCTGAGGGGCAGGCGACGGTCGACATGGCGCTGCGCGCCAGCCAGCAAGCGCTCGAGATGGCGCGCGTGCGTCCCGAGGAACTCGACCTGATCGTGTGCGGCACGCTGACGCCTGATTTCCTGCTGCCCGCCGCGGCCACGATCGTGCAGGACAAGCTCGGCGCCACCCAGGCGGGCGCCTTCGACTGCAACGCCGCCTGCTCGGGCTTCCTGACCGCATTCAGCACGGCCGAGGCGTTCATCGCGGCGGGGCGGGCCCGCAAGGTGCTGGCCATCGGTGCGGAAACGCTCTCGCGCTGGCTGGATTTCAAGGACCGCGGTTCCTGCATCCTGTTCGGCGACGGCGCCGGCGCGGCGGTGCTGACGCCGCTTGAGGACTGCGGGCAGGGCGAGATCCTGCGCACCACGCTGGGTGCCGACGGCAGCGGCTATGAGTTGATCCACATGAAGGGCTCAGGCTCGCTGATTCCCCCGACGCACGAATCGCTCGACCGCGGCGACCACTACATCCGCGTCCAGGGCCGCGAGGTCTTCCGCTTCGCCGTCGACCGCATGGGCCGCCTGATCGAGGAGATGATGGAGGGGCATACCTACGACGAGGTCTGCCTCGTCGTGCCGCACCAGGTCAACCGCCGGATCATCGATGCCGCGCTCGAGCGCATGGGCTGGAACGATGAGAAGGTGATGGTCAACATCCAGCACTACGGCAACACCTCGGCCGCCTCGGTACCGGTGGCGCTGGACGAGGCCGTGCGCGCGGGCCGCTGCCAGAAGGGCAAGCTCGTGATCCTCGTGGCCTTCGGCGCCGGCCTGACCTGGGGCGCGTCCCTGATCCGCTGGTGAGAGGACCTTCGATGCAGCAACCCCAAGCGATCCTGTTTCCAGGGCAAGGCGCACAGTTTCCCGGTATGGGCAAGGATTTCGCCGCGGCCTTCCCGCTCGCCGGGGACACCTGGGCCGAAGCGGACCGCGTGCTGGGCTTTTCGCTCTCGGACGCCTGCTGGAACCAGGGCGAGGAGGTCCACCGAACCGACATCGCTCAGCCGGGCATCTACACCACCAGCGTCAGCGTGATCCGCGTGCTCGAAAGCCGCGGACTCGAGCGCTCGCGGCTGCAATTCACCGCCGGGCTCTCGCTGGGGGAGTACACCGCGCTGTGGTGCGCGGGGGCGATCTCCTTCGAGGACGGACTGCGGCTGGTGCGGCTCAGGGGAGAGGCCATGCAGCGAGCCAGCGATCAGATCAAGAGCTCGATGACGAGCCTGATGGGGGCCAGCGAGGAGCAGGCGCGCGCGCTCGCGGTGCACGCTGCGCAGGCAGGCATCTGCCAGGTCGCCAACCTCAACGCCCCCGGGCAGGTGATCCTGTCGGGCGAACTGGTGGCACTGGATCTCGCCGAAGCGTCCGCCAAGGACTTCGGCATCCGGCGGACGCGCCGACTGGTGGTCGCGGGCGGCTTCCACTCCGAATGCATGCGGCCGGCCGCGGAGGCGTTGGCGAGGGCGCTGTGCGAAGTGCCGATCCATCCGCCCCGGGTGCCCTTCGTCTCCAACGTCACGGCCGCCTTCAGCAGCGATCCCGCGGCGATCCGCCAGCAGCTGGCCGCGCAGGTCTGCGCCAGCGTGTTGTGGGAGCGCAGCATGCGCCTGGCGCTGGAGAAGGGCATCCGCAGCTTCCTCGAGCCCGCTCCCGGCGAGGTGCTCGGCGGCCTGCTGCGCAAGCTCGACGAGGGCGTCGGGATCCTCTCGGTCGCCCGTCCGGAGCAGGTTCCGGCAGCTTGATCCCCTCTCTTCCGACCGCTACAGTCCCCCCGATCCCCACCTCTGCATGAGCCAAGCACCGGGTCCTCTCCACGGCAAGGTAGCCATCGTCACGGGCGCGTCCCGCGGCATCGGCAAGGCCATCGCCCTGCGTCTGGCGCAGGCGGGAGCCAAGGTCGCCTGCGTCGCCACCGAGGCCAGCCGCGCCGAGGACTCCGCCCGGGCTTGCCAAGCCCTGACACCCGGCGCCAAGGCCTACGGCTGCGATGTCGCCGACACCGCGGCGGTCCAAGCGCTGGTGGACGCGATCCACAAGGAGCTCGGCGGCCTGGATATCCTCGTCAACAACGCGGGCATCACCCGCGACCAGTTGATGCTGCGCATGAGCGAGGAGGACTTCGACCGCGTGATCGAGGTCAACCTCAAGGGCACCTGGAACTTCTGCAAGGCGGCGAGCCGCCCGCTGATGAAGTGCAAGGGCAAGGTGATCAACATCACCTCGATCGTGGGCCTCACCGGCAATGCCGGGCAGGCCAACTATGCGGCCTCCAAGGCCGGCGTGGTGGGCCTCACCAAGTCGATGGCCAAGGAACTCGCCGGACGCGGCGTGTGCATCAACGCGATCGCCCCGGGCTACATCTCCACGGATATGACGGCCGCCATCGACGAGAAGGCCAAGGAGGCCCTGCAGGCCAAGATCCCGCTGGGCCGCATCGGCAGCCCGGAGGACATCGCCGCCGCGGTCGAGTTCCTCGTCGGCCCGAGCGGTGACTACATCACCGGACAGACCCTCGTGGTCGACGGAGGGCTCTCCTTGTAGGGCGCCCTCGGATTTCCTGTTTCATTCCCCCCCCCTGCTTCCACCGATACCATCCCAACCATGAGCAACCCCTCCATCGAAGAACGCGTGATCAAGATCGTCTGTGACCAGATGGGCACGACCCCCGACAAGATCACCCGCGAAAGCTCGTTCATCAACGACCTCGGCGCCGACTCGCTCGACACCGTCGAGCTGGTGATGGAATTCGAGGACGAATTCGAGATCTCGATCCCCGACGAGGATGCCGAGAAGATCCAGACCGTCGGCAACGCCATCGACTACATTTCCTCCAAGTCCTGAACCGAATGTCCACCAGCCCCGCTGCGCAGAAACGGCGCGTCGTCATCACCGGTCTGGGGATGATCAGCGCGCTCGGCAACGACGTCGAAACCAACTGGTCTCGCATCCTGCGGGGCGAGAGCGGCGTCGGGCCGATCACGCGCTTTGATGTCAGCGAGCACACCGTAAAGTTCGCGGCCTGCGTCAACCTCGATCCGCTGAAGAACTTCACCACCCCGGATCTGCGCAAGCTCGACCCGTTCACGATGTGGGCGCTGGTGGCGAGCGATGAGGCCCTGCGCGACGCGGGCCTGGAGCCGCTCAAGGAGAGCGAAGAGGCCCGCGAGCGGATCGGCTGCATCATCGGCACGGGCATCGGGGGCATCACGGGCATCGAGGAGCAGCACAAGGACATGATGGAACGCGGCCCGCGCCGCGTCAGCCCGCACTTCGTGCCCAAGATCATGGCCAACGCGGTCAGCGGTCAGGTGGCGATCCGCCATGGCCTTCAGGGCACCTGCTTCACGACCTCCAGCGCCTGCGCCTCGGCAGGACACGCGGTGGGCATGGCTTGGCGGGCGATCCAATACGGCGACGCCGACGTGGTCGTCACGGGCGGCGCGGAGTCGGCCACCACGCCGCTCTCGCTGGCCGGTTTCGCCAACATGAAGGCGCTCTCGACCCGCAATGACGATCCACAGGCGGCCTCGCGCCCCTTTGACAAGGACCGCGACGGCTTCGTGATGGGGGAAGGTTGCGGCATTCTCGTATTCGAGGAGTACGAGCGCGCCAAGCGCCGCGGCGCGAAGATCTATGCCGAGGTCAAGGGCTACGGATCCACCGATGACGCGCACCACATCACGGCGCCCGAGGAGAGCGGCCGCGGCCCCGCCCGCGCGCTGCGCGAGGCCCTGCGCCACGGCGGAATCGCCCTCGAGACGGTCGACTACATCAACGCCCACGGCACCAGCACGCCCTACAACGACCTGATCGAAACGCGCGCCATCAAGCAGGTCTTTGGCGACCACGCGCGCAAGCTGTGCGTCTCCAGCACCAAGTCCATGATCGGACACCTGCTCGGCGCGTCCGCGGCTGTGGAACTGGTCGTGACGACGCTGAGCGTTCATCAGGGCCGCGTGCACCCCACGCGCAACTACACGACCCCCGACCCCGAGTGCGATTTGGACTACATCCCGGGTGCAGCCCGCGAGCGCAGGGTCCGCAACGCGCTCTCCAACAGCCTGGGCTTCGGCGGACACAACGTCTCGATCCTGGTCGGCCAGCCCGACTGAGTCGCACAAGCGCCTGCAAGCGCCCAAATCCGGCCCACATGTCCTATCGTGGAGATGTCATGGCGGTCGACTTTCACTCGCTGCGCGCCACACTCGAGCGCGCCGGTCAGGGGCACCTGCTCACGGATTTTGAGCTGCTGCGCGCACCCGAGCAGGCGGAATACCTGCGCGAGCTTGCGACACTCGATCTCGCTCGCGTACGCGAGTTGCAGTCGGTGCTGCGCGCCCCCCGGGCATCCGGCCACGCACGCATCGCCCCGCCGCACCTGTTCCCCTTGGAGCGCCGGGGAAGCCTCGAGGCTCAGGCCTTCGCGGCTCGCGCGCGCGGCACAGACGCGTTGACGCGCGGAGCCGTGGCCGCGCTGACGGTCGCTGGAGGCCAGGCCTCGCGCTTGGGCTATGAGGCACCCAAGGGTGTCTACCCGATCGGCCCCTTGAGTGGCTACAGCCTGTTCGAGATCTTTGCGCGCAAGCTGCGCTCGGCGGGTGCGCGTGCCGGTTTCCGCCCGCTGTGGTACGTGATGACTTCCCCGGTCAACGATGCCGCGACCCGCCAGTTCTTCGCCGAGCGCGACAACTTCGGCTTGCGCCCCGAGCAGGTTTTCTTCTTTCAGCAGTCGATGCTGCCCGCGCTCTCACCTGAGGGACTGGTGATCCGCGCCTCGCCGACGACCTTGTTCCGAGCACCCACGGGACACGGCGGCGTGCTCGAGGCGCTCAGCCGTTCTGGCGCACTCGACCACGCGCGCGAGCATGGAGTGGCGCAGTTCGCCTACTTCCAGATCGACAACCCGCTGGTCCCACCCTTCGACCCGCTGTTCTTCGGATTGCACCTCGAGCAGGGCGCACGCATGTCGAGCAAGGTGGTGAAGAAGCGTGATGCCTCCGAGAAAGTTGGCGTGTTGTGCTATCTCGACGAGCGACTCGCCTGCATCGAGTATTCCGATCTGCCGGCGCCATTGCGCGAATCGGTCGACGAGCACGGGCAGTTGGTCTACTCGGCGGGCAACATCGCGATCCATGCCATCGAACGCACCTTCGTGGAGGAGCTGACCGGCGGAAGCCTGGTGTTGCCCTGGCACCTCGCGCGCAAGCGCATGCCTGTGTACGACCCCCAGTTGGGCCTGGTGGAGCGCGAGGGCGTCAAGTTCGAGACCTTCGTGTTCGACGCTCTGGGTTTCTCCGCGCGCAGCCTCGTGCTCGAGGTCGAGCGGGCGCGCGAGTTCAGCCCGGTCAAGAATGCCAGCGGAGTGGACTCACCAGCCACGACGCGCGCCGACATCTGCCGTCTGCACGCGCACTTTGCGGCCCGCGCCGGCTGGGAGATCCCGCCGCACGGCCCCGAGGGTTATCCCCTGGTCGAGATCGATCCCTTGCTCGGTGAGGAACCCGAGCACTTCGAAGCGCATGGTCCGCGCGTGCCCCGACGCACGGACAGAGGTGTTTTCTACGAGTGAGCCAGACATGGTTTTTCTAGTGCACTCCCGAGTCATGGAACTCGCGCGACACCCGGTGGTCGTGCTCTACGGTGGGCGCTCCACCGAGCGCGAGGTCTCGCTGAAGAGCGGCACCGCGGTGGCCCACGCGATCAGCGAGGCTGGCGAGGGCCGGCCCTCGCACGTCTACCGCGCGCAGCTGGAGACCGACGGCTGCTGGCTCTTCGATGGCAAGCGCCTCAGTCCCGCCGAGGCGCTGGCGCGGCTTTCTCCCGGCGCACTGTTCTTCCTAGCGCTGCACGGCGGCGAGGGCGAGGACGGCCGGGTTCAGGGTTTCCTGGAGAGCATGGGGTTTGGGTACACCGGCTCCGGGGTCGCGGGCAGCGCGCTGTGCATGAACAAGTCACACACCAAGGCCGTAGTTGCCACCGAGGGTGTGCGCGTGCCGCGCGGGACGCTGGTGCGTGCGCTGGACTGGCAGCGCGATCCGGCTGCCTGCTTGTCTCGGCTGGCGGCTTTCACCGCCGATGGCGCCGTGGTCAAGCCCAACTGCGGAGGATCGTCGGTGGCCACCTTCGTGCTCGATGGTGGCGCGGAACTCGCGCCCAAGATCGAGGCGGCGCTTGCGACCGGCGATGATGCGCTCGTCGAGGAGCGCATCCGTGGAACCGAGTGCACCGTCGGAGTGCTCGGCAACGCGCGCGGTGAACTCACGGCGCTGACACCGGTCGAGATCGAACCCAAGCAAGGCCGATTCTTCGATTACGAGGAGAAATACAGCGCGCAGGGGGCCCGCGAGCACTGCCCGCCGCTGCACATACCTGAGCCGCTCTGGCCTGTCTTGAAGGATCTCGCCATGCGCGCGCACCGCGCCGCGGGCTGCGAGGGTTACTCACGCATCGACTTCCTCGTGCCCACCGAGGGCGCACCCGTGATGCTGGAGATCAACACGCTTCCCGGCATGACCGAGCGCTCGCTGCTGCCGCAGGCCGCGGCCGTGCACGGGCTCAACTATCGCCAGCTGTGCCTCGAGATCCTGCTGCGCGCACTGGCGCGCAAGGCCTCATGAAACGACGCGTCGCGATCGTCGGATACCAGGGGCGGCTAGGAAGCGTGGCGGCGCGGGCCGTGGAAGCAAGCGTGGAATTCGAGCTCGTGGCGCGCATCGGTCGGGACATGCCGCTGCCCGAAACGCTCCGGAGCGCTCGTGTCGAGCTCGCGCTGGATGCCACCGAAGCGGGCTTGGGTGCCGCGCACGCGCGAACCATGCTGGAATGCGGCGTGCGTCCGGTAATCGGCACCAGCGGCGTCAAGCCGGAGGAGGTCGCCGCGCTGAACAGGATCGCCAGGGCTCAGAACCTCGGCGGTCTCGTGGTCCCGAACTTCAGCGTGGGCCTCGTGCTGCTCGAGGCGGCTGCGGTGGAGGCGGCGCGGCACTACTCGGCCTGCGAGCTGATCGAGATGCACCACGAGCGCAAGAAGGACGCCCCCAGCGGCACGGCCGCGCACCTTGCGCGCCTCGTCGAGCCCGTGCAGGGCCACCCCGTCCCGATCCACTCCGTGCGCCTGCCGGGCCTGTACGCCCACCAGTTGGCGATCTTCGGCGCTCCCGGCGAGACCTACACGCTGCGACATGACATGAACGGCCCTGAGGGCTTCGCCCCGGGTATCCTGGCGGCCCTGCGCTATGTTATTTCCGCGCAGGGGGTTATGGTCGGCCTGCGGTACGCGCTCTGAAATTTTTTCCGCTTCCCGTTGGCGGAATCGGCCGCCATGGCGCTTTCCACCCTGCCATGCGTCAACACACTCCGCACCCGCTCACTCGCTCCGGTTTCACCCTCGTCGAACTGGTGGTTGTTCTCCTGATCCTGGCGGCCGTCGCCGGGCTTGTGATCCCGGTCGTAGGGGGCCTGGGGCGCAGCACCGATATGGCGGCTTCCGCCAAGACCCAGAGCGACATCGCCAACAACCTGCAGCAGTTCTTCCTGCTGCAGAAACGCTACCCGCAGGGCTGCGACTCGCTGCTCCAGAACGCGGGCGGCACCGGAACACTGGCCCTGTACGGCCCGGTCACCGATGCAAGCGGACAGCAGGTCAGCGGCATGACGACCTCCAGCCCCAACGCCTTTGCGGCGCTGACTCTCGGTAGCCTCACCGGCCAGCAACTACGTTCCTTCTCCCGCTCGGGTTTCGAGTACGTCTTCGATCACGAAACCTACGATCCGACCACGGGGGCCGGCGCGGTCAACGCCAACGACAGCGGCATCTACCAGCGCAATGTTCCCAGCTCGACCTCGAGCACCTTCGCCTGCGCCGTCTTGAACCCCGCCGTCGCCACCAATCTCGCCACCAGCTCCAACCTCTACGCGGTGCTGCGGGGGTTGGTGCCATCCGAGCTCAAGCCCAACACGACCAGCCCTGCGAACTGGGACTGGATCCCCGAATCCGGCACCCAGATCGTCGCCTTGGGCATCGGCCCGCGCTGCCGCCTCGTTCCGACCACGATGATGAGCACGCCGATCTACCCGGGCAACGACGGCAAGTACTACGGCCGCTACCTCGCCTACTTCAAGGTCTTCAACACCGGAGAGCGTGCCATCCTGATCGGCATCTCGGATCCGTACGGTCGCACCAGCGACTACACGATCAACCAGTTCAACGAGTCGCTTCCCAACGGAGCGCGCCAGGGCTGATGCCCAAGCCGCGCCCATCCCGGAGCAGCCATGCGAGGGGCTTCACGCTGGTGGAGCTCCTCGTCGTCTTGCTGCTGCTCGTGGGCCTCGCGGGTTTTGCCATCTCGGTCAGCGGCGACACCTGGTCGCAAGCCAGCCGCGGATTGGCGCTCAACCAGCTCGTCGAGGTCCAGAAGGCGGTGCTGCGCTTTGAGCTCGACAACCGCCGCATGCCCGCGAAGCTCGCCGAGCTCAGCGTGCAGCCCTCGGATCTTCCGGCTCATGACCCGATCCGCAGTTTCGGCTGGCGTGGACCGTACCTGAGCCCGGTGCGCGGGGTGTACGAGCTGGAACCTCAAGCCGGATTCACGCTTGAATACGGCAACGCGGGCGATCCGGTGCCCCTCGATCTCCACGAGCGCGCCATCGTGCTGCAAAAGCCCGACTCTGCCGGCCGGTACCTGCGCCTTGTCAGCGCCGGACCGGACCAGGTCCTCGACACTCCGCCGCTGGAGAACTACCCCAGCCGAAGCACCTGCGACGATGATGAGGTGCTCTACATCCGAGAGGCGGACCTGCGGCCATGAAGACGCGTGCCGGATTCACGCTGGTGGAACTGCTCGTGGTGCTGCTGATCCTCGTGGCGATCGCGGGCACCGCGCTGCAAGCGAGCTGGCAGCTCGCCGAGGATTCGCGCCTGGAAGAAACACGCAGAACTCTCGACGGACTCGAGCTCGCGTTGCTCGGTGAGTCGGCCGGCAGCGGTTTCGTGAGCGATATCGGGCGCCTGCCGCTCTTGAGCGCCGCGGAACTTCCGGAGCTCGTCAGCCTGCCTGCGGGCATGGGACAGTTTGCCGTGCAGGTGCCCTCGGGAGATGTGCGCGTGCGCATCGGCTGCGGCTGGCGCGGTCCGTACTGGCGCGGACCCTTTGGCTCCACGGAACTGCGCGATGGCTGGGGCCGCGAGCTGCGCTACTTCGGCGCCGACGGCGTCGAACTTGCCGGCGCCGGGGACTGGCGCAGCCTCGTCTCGCGTGGACGGGATGGACTACAGGGGGGTGCTGGCTACGACACGGATCTGGCGCTCGTTCTTGAGGCTCCGCTTCAGCCGCCACGCCACACCGGATCACTGATCGTGCGCGTCGAGCCCTTCGCGGTCAGCGGTCCCGCGCAGACCATCGTGGTGCGCATCTTTGGACCTGAGAACGGGGCCGCACGCACGCTTCGCCAGGAGCAATTCCCGACCAGCGATGCGACGCTGGTGCGCGTCTTCGATGGCATCACGACCGGCGCACGCGTGGTCTGCGTGTACCAGACCGACAGCAGCGCAGGAATCGACCCTGAGCTGCCCGTTCCCGGCAATGTCCGTACCCTGCCTCCGCGCACGGTGCTCGTGCCGGCCGGTGGCCTGCCGGAGCTGTTCCTGGATCTCTCCGCGCCATGAAGCATCAGCGCACGATACTCACTCTGCTGCGCATGGGCCGGGCAAGGCCCGAACGCTTTGATTGGAATGCGCAAGCAGGCAACCACCTGGAAGCACCGGCCGGCGCCGATCTCGATGCGCTGCTGGCGCTGGCGCCGAGCGCTCGCCGCTGTGTCCTGTTCAGCACCGAGTTGCATCGAGCCGAGCTGAGCATCACGCAGGCTGCCTGGGAGGCCCTCGGTGAGGCTGCCCGCGCCCGAACGCTGGCGCTGGAGTGGGAACTTGCCACGGGCCTCGATCCCGCGGCCTGCGTCTTTGAGGCCCGTGCAGGCCGGAATGGCCTCGTGGAACTGCTGGGCGCGGAGCGCGAGTTCGTTGAGCGCCTGCGCAGAGCCCATCCGGGCCTGATGCTCGCGCACCCGGAGTCCGTGACTGCCGACAGCGACGATCCCGAGCAGTGGTTTGCCGCTGCGCGCCGACAACTGGAGTCGGGTGAACTGGTGCTGCTCGGGGAAGTCCGGCGAAACTGGCCGATGCGCGAAATCCTGTCGGGCCTGTGCGGGCTGCTGCTCGTGTACGCGGCTGGCGAGTTCTCCAGGAAACAACTGATGGAAAGACAGGTGGCCGCCCGCCAGGAACTGGTGGCGCTCAAAGCTCAGGCCCAGGCCTGGCAAGCGGATCATGCCAGCGCGCAGCGCCAACTCGAGGAGCTGAACCGCCTGCGCTTGCTCGATGCGCAGCGCGTGGCAAGACCCGCGCAGGCGCCGAGCGTGGATTCCGCGGCGCACCTGCGCGCACTCGACGGCCTGGCGCGCGAGCTGCCCACGACACTCCAGTTGACAGGCCTGATCTGTGACGAGCGCGGCTTGCGCCTGGCGGGGATCAGCGTGGATCCCGGGGCGCTCGAGGAGTTACGCGAGGCGCTGCTGAAGGTCTGCCCGGAGTGGCAGCCGCTCTCCAGTTCGCAACAGGCGCTCGCACCCGATCGCTGGCGCTTTGAATTGCGCCTTGGGACCCAGGGAGCGGGATCATGAAACTCACCACGCGCGATCGCTGGCTGCTCGCCCTGCTGCCGGCCCTGTGTTTGCTGCTTGTGTACCTGTTCCTTCTGTGGCTGCCAGCTTCGCGCCAGCAGCAGGAACTCGAGCTGGCCCTGAAGGCGGCCCAGGACAACCGCAGCCGCGGGGTGCTGCCGAGCGTCGATCTCGCGGAGCTCGAGCGGCTGCGTGGGCTACAGCTGGACGCGCCGCCGGTTACCGTGGCGCCCAGTTCCCGGGTCCCGGCGCTGCGCATGCGAGGACTTGCAAGCTCACTGGAGGAGCATGGCTTGAGCCTGGTGGCGGAGATGCCCGGTGAGCGCGGGGAGCGCGTTCTGCAGCTGGAGGGCAGCTACCTCGGGGTGCTCGGTTGGTGGGAACAACTCCACCAGGACGCCAGCGCGCCGCTGCCCGCGCGGGTGGAACTGCACGAAGACCGCAGCGCGCAGGGAGCCTTGCGCTGGAGCGTGGTGCTGCCATGAGCAAGCCCTCACAGCCTGAGCGCCGGCGCGCCGTGCGTTGGCGGCCCGCACTGCGCGTGGTGGCGACGCTGATGGCCGATGGCAAGCCCATCCAGCTGGGCTTGAGCGATTTCTCCAGCAGCGGAGCGGCTCTCGCATGGACACCGGCGCTGACCCTCGGGCAGACGCTCGAGCTCACCATTCAACTCGGCAACGTCGAATTGCCCCTGCTCGCCTCCGTGGCGCGCGTCGACAGGGAGCAGGGCCAGATCGGCATCGCGTGGACCGGCAGAAGCGTCCCACTCGCGCTCGATGCCCGCTGCCTGCGGGTCGATCCGGCCTGGGCGCTGAAGTTGCCCGCGAGCCTCGCGCTGCGTCGCCGCGTCCTGCCACTTTGCAAGCTGGGCGACGAGGTGGCCGTCGCTGTCAGCGAGCCGCTCGACGAGGCCACTCGCGCCACGATCGAGCGCATCCTCGAGGCTCCCGTGCGGCCGCAGCTCGTCGAATCGGAATCCCTGCAGGCCCTGCTGCGCAAGATCCACGGTGAAGCGCGCAGTGCCGCAGCCAGCAGCGGTGAAGACGACGATGCGGTCAAGATCCTGCAGGATCTCCTGCGGGCAGCCGCCTTGCGCCTGGCTTCCGACCTCCACCTCGACCCGGAGCGCGGCTCCCTGCGCGTGCGCCTGCGCGTGGATGGAGTCCTCGAGGACTACCGTCGCCTGCCTTCCAGAATCGCGCCGGAGCTGACGAGCCGCATCAAGGTGCTCGCGGGCATGGACATCGCCGAGAAGCGGGCACCTCAGGATGGACGCTTCACGCATGACCCGGGCACGGGCGCGAGCTTCGAGCTGCGCGTGGCCACGCTGCCGACGAAACACGGCGAGCGGGTGGCGCTGCGCTTGCTGGCCTTGGACGAGCGCACCTTCGAGCTCGAGAGCCTGGGCCTGGAGGCGGCGGAGCTCGCCCGTGTGCTCGAGGCGGTTCGCAAGCCGCACGGCCTGGTGCTCGTCACCGGGCCCACCGGCTGCGGCAAGAGCACGACGCTGCAGGCGGCGCTGCGGCGCATCCTCGCCGAGCGCCCGGTCAACGCCATCGCCGTCCAGGATCCGATCGAGTACGACATGCCCGGCGTCGCGCAGGTGGAAGTCGACACCGCGCACAAGGTGACCTTCCCCAAGGCACTGCGCAGCATCCTGCGCCACGATCCCGATGTGATCCTGATCGGCGAGATCCGCGACAGCGAGACCCTCGACATCGCGCTGAAGGCGGCGCTGACCGGCCACCTCGTGCTCGCGACGCTGCACACCAACAGCGCGGCATCCGCCGTGACTCGGCTTGTCGACATGGGGGCGGACCGTTTCCTGGTGGCCGCCACGCTGCGCATGGTCGTGGCGCAGCGGCTCGTGCGGCGCCTGTGCCCGCACTGCCGGGTCCCTGGCGACGTGGAGGAGAACCAGCTACGTGCGCTGGGTGTTGCGCCACATGTGCGGCCGCAGCGCGCCGCGGGCTGCGTGTGCTGCGCCGGGCGTGGCTATCAGGGACGCATCGGACTGTTCGAGCTGCTGCCGCTGTCCACCGAGACCAGCGCACTGATCGCCTCCGGCGCGGATGAGGCACGCCTGGAGAGCATGTGCGTGCGCACGCTGCGTGCAGATGCACAAGACAAGCTCGCAAGCGGTGTCGCCTCCCTGGACGATTTGGCCTGGGCGCTGGCAGGAGCTTGATTCATGCCGCGCTACGCCTACATCGCCGTCGATGCCCGCGGAGCCGCCATCCGCGGCTCGATGGACTCCACGAGCGAGCGCCGGGTGATCGAGCGCCTGCGCGACAGCGGGCTGGTCGTCGCGAGCCTCACGATCGAGGGAAGGCTCGGATCCCTGCGTGAACGTCTCGCGCCCCCGCGGCGCATCGACATCGAGTTCGCGCTGCGCCAGCTGGCCTTCCTCTCGAAAAGCGGTGTTCCCGTGCTCTCGGCACTGCGCACGAGCGCCGAGGCCGCGCCGCGCCTGTCCCTGCGCCGGGCCCTGGAGCGCACCGCCGCGCGCGTGGAGAGCGGGGAACCGTTGAGTCGCGCCTTGGCGGCCCAAGGCTCTTTTCCGGATGTGGTCTTGCGATTGGTGGAGGTGGGCGAGAGCAGCGGCGAGTTGGACCTGTGCCTGCGTCGCGCCGCCGACGGCCTTGAGCGCGAGCGCGTCTTGCGCAGCACCGTCCTCGGAGCGCTCTTGTATCCAAGCATCGTGCTCCTGCTGGCCCTGGGAACGGTCGCCTACATGATGGTGTCCCTGGTTCCCAAGCTGACCCGTTTCCTCGAGCAGCTGCGCCGGCCGATGCCCGCTCCAACGCGACTCCTGATCGACATCTCGCACTTCGTCGAGCAGCATGCGGTGCATGGCCTGATCCTGCTCGTGCTGCTCGTCGCCGGACTGATCCTGATGCGGTCACTGTCCGCGGGTCGCTTGTTCCTGGATTCCACCGTGCTGCGCCTGCCGATCTTCGGCAACATCCTCGTCCTGGCGGCGACGACAACCTTCACGCGCTACCTGGGCCTGCTCCTCAAGAGCGGCGTGCGTATCCCGCAGGCGCTCGAGACCGTGGCGCCGCTGGTTCGCAACCGGCACCTCAGCAAGCAACTCGATGCGGCGCGTTCCCGCGTCGTGCACGGCGCCGAGCTCGCGCCACAGCTGCAATCCGCCCACGCCTTCCCGCCGCTCGTCGCCAGCATGGTGGCGATCGGCGAGCGCTCCGGCGCGCTGGATGAGGTGCTCGGCGAGCTTGCCGAGTACCACGATGCGCGCCTCACGGAGACGATCCGCCGCCTGCTGACCTTCCTCGAGCCAGCCCTGATCCTCGTGGTCGGCTCGGTGGTGGGCTTTGTCTACCTCTCGTTCTTCCTGGCCGTGTATTCCGTTGCCCCGGGTCGCTGACCCGCTCTCTCCACCGATGAAAACGATCCTCACCAGCCTCGTGCTCCTGCTCCTCACCGCCGCGCTGGCCGCGGCTTTCCAGGACAAGCCCCGCCGCGATCCGACGATCGGTCTGGAGCCTGCGAACACGGCAACGATGAGCCTTCCGCCAGTCCCAAGCACTCCTCACCTTGCGCTCCTCGGCCTGGTCGTTGCCAAGGACGGCCGCGGCGTGGCGTTGTTGCGCGTGGGAGAGGACCTCGTGCGCGTCGGCCAGGGCTCGAAGCTGCGCTCGCGCGAGGGCTGGAGCGCCACCGTAGAGGCGCTCGACGCCGATGGGCTGCGCCTCGTCGAGGACAACCAGACCGTCCACAACCTGCGCTGAGGATTCCACATGCTCACCCAGATCCGACGAATCTTCGCGCTCGCGCTGCTTGCCATCGGCGCCCAAGCCCAAGCAGCCAGTGCGCAGAACCTGCTCGCCAAGGTCGATCTGCGCGAGGTTCCTCTCGCCGAGGCCTGCCGCCTGATCGCAGAGCCCTCCGGGCTCAACATCGTGCCCTCCCAGGCGGCATCCGCACGCACGGTGAGTCTCTATCTGCGTCAAGTCGATGCACGCACCGCCGTCGATGCGCTCGCACAGGCGCACCAGCTCGCCGTGATCGAGCAAGGCGGGATCCTGCGGCTCGTGACGCTCGAGGAGCGCACCCAGTCCAAGACCGCGGTCGGCGACGAGCGCACGGCCTACTTCACCGTGCTCTACCCCAATGTCTTCGATGTCGCCTACGCCGTTCGCAATCTCTTCGGCCGGCGTGTCCAGCTGCGGGTGAGCGAGGGCGACCAGCAGATGCTGCTCGACCTGCAGGATCGTTTCACGCGCTTTGACCTCGTCAACTCGCGCACCCAGGGCCTTGGGACCCAGGCCTTCGGCTCGCAGGGCTTCAACGCCAACGGAACCGGATTCCCCGGCCAATCCGGCTTCAACAACTCCTTCCTCAACAGCAACCAGGACGTGCGCACTTTGGATGGCGCCGCAGGCCGCGATGGGGGCGAGGACAGCGCGTCGGGCGCCAGCGAACCCGCCTCGGGCATCCCGATCCATGTCACGGCTGCCCGTCGCCAGAACAAGCTCGTCGTGCGCACCGCCGACCTCGAGGCCCTCGGGCAGATCGAGGAGCTCGTTCGCGAGCTCGATGTGCCCACCGCCATGGTGCTGCTCGAGGTGCGCATCCTCTCCGTCGATCTCAACGACGGACAGACCTCCTTCTTCGAGTACCAGTTCGCCGACGGCAAGTTCGGCGGCGACTTCTCCAGCGGAGCAATCCAGCCCGCCGAACCGCCCGCGCTCGGTGTCGGCGGCACCGGCACCACGCCGGGCAATTTCATCTTCCAGTTCGTCGATGCCCAGTTCGGCGCGCGCATGCAGCTGCTCGAGCGCGAGTCGCGCGTCAAGCTCGTCTCGACGCCGATCCTGCTCACCGCCAACAACGAGGTCAGCCGCCTATTCGTCGGCCGCGAAGTGCCGCTCAACCGCGGCTTCTCCGGCGGCCAGGTGGTCTCCAACCAGACCAGCACCTCGACCGTCTCGGGCACCAGCGCGATCGAGTTCCGCCCGGTCGGAACGACGCTCCTGATCACCCCGAACATCAATGCCGACCGCACCGTGACGCTGCGCATCCTGCAGGAGAACTCCGAGGTGCGCTCCACGGCCCAGATCCTCGTGCCCTCCGGCAACGAGTTCGTGCAGCAGCAAGTCGGCGTCGTCAGCTCCCAGACCATCACCGGCACGATCGTCGCCAAGGACGAGCTCGCGGTCGCCTTCGGCGGCCTGATCGAGGAGGGGACCGAGGTGGTCCACGAACAGGTGCCGCTGCTCGGCGACATTCCGCTCGTCGGCAAGCTCTTCTCCCGCGACTCCGACAAGCAGACCCGGCGCGAGATCGTCGTCGTCGTGCGGCCCTTCGTCTTCGCGACACCCGCCGACCAGGACGCGCGCACGCGTCAGCTGCTGGAGGGGATTGAGCGCGACCGCGCCAAGCTCGAGCAGAGCGCGACGACGACGAGCCCGGAGGGGCTTGAGATCCTGGGCTTGCCCAAGCGCTGAGAAGTCCCATGCGCCGCCTCTCGCTGTTCTGCTTGCTGCCCATCCTGCACCTGTGCGCTTGCCGCACGAGCGATCCAGCCGCAGCACAGCTACCCGGCGAGCAACCGGAGGTGCAGCCGGAGGTTTCTGAGCCCACGCGATGGCCAGGGTCTGCGCCGTTGCCAGAGGCAGCGGAATTGCCAGAGGCCGCGCCACAGTCCGCGGTCAAGCCCGCTCAACCAGTCCAGCCCACGCACGCCTACCTGCTCGAGCTGCGCCAGCGTCGCGCAGCAGAAACGGATGCCTCGCGCCGGGCCGAGCTCGACCTCGAGAGCGCTCGCGTCCTGTGGCAGCTCGAAGGCCCAGGTCCCGCGCGCGGGCTCTACGAGCAGCTTGCGGCCGATTCCGCTCCCGCCATCGCGCTCCAGTCGCGCATCGCGAGTGCGAACTTGGGCGCGATGGATCTTGAGCAGCGCCGAGCAGCGGCCGCGCGCGGGCTTCTGCGCAAGGCGCTGGGGCAATCGGGCGTGGCAGGGGAGAGCCGCGGGGGAGCCGCGACTGCGTTACCGGGTGCTCTGGAATGGACCACGCGTGCGAACCTGGCGCTGGCGGAGGCGATCTTGGAGCCAAGCCCGGCACGGTTTCAGGCGCTCGAGACCGCGGCGGTGGCGTTGGAGCGGGCGGGCCTTGTGGATGAGGCCCAGGCAATGCGGCGGAACCGGGAGCGGTTGGGTGGGCGGAACTGACCCGCAATGAGCAATGTGGTGCGAACAGAGTCCGTACCGCATTGTGTCCCATTGCATGAGAGTTGGGATGCTGTCCGGATCGGGTGGTAAGTGTATCCGGATGTGTGGATGAAGCCGCAGTCCGAAGACCGCGGACGACTCGGCGAGGATCAAGGCACGCGGGCTGCTGACGGTGCTGGCGCTCAGCACAGCCGTGCTGCTGGCGGTCTGGCTCCGACTCGTGTTGGTGGGACAGCGCCTCTCGCTGCCGATGACCATCGCGGGCTTCTGGTGGCCTTGGTTCTTCCCGCTCTGGTCCTTCCTCGCGAGGCCCGCGATCGGCGCGAAGAATCCATACTGGAGATGGATGAGCGGGGGCGGCTTTGCATCGGGGGAAGTGCGCACGGCATCGCTCGTGAACCGTGAGCGCACGAGCCCCGTCACCCATGCCATGTGGGCGGTGCCCGTCCTGAGGTTCGTGTTGCTGCTGGCCGCGGTCGCGGCGCGCGGACTCATGCCCTCTGGCCCCGGCTCACTGGGCAACGCTATCGATCCCGAGGCGGCGCGGGCGATCATCGCGGAAGACGAAGCGGATAGGACCTCCAAGCGGATGACGCCCGCCGGAGGCGCTCGTCGTCGACCGCAGGGTGGAGGCTCGCCGCGGTTGGCCGATCCGTCAAGAGGTCCACCCAAGCCCAGATCAGGCTTCGGTGGGTCGGCTGGCGAGCCGAGCGAGGTGCGTTCAGGGGTGAATCGGGCACTTTGGGAACGAGGGGGCCTACTCAACGGCGCTGGTGGCGGGCGCGGGGTGTGCACGGCGGGGCAGGCGACCTTGGCACACGTGGTAGCGCGTGATGCGCCAGGCGAGTTGCTCGACCAGCTCGGCGACGTCGGCATCGGTGAGCGGCGCGGCGGGCTGGAAGCGCGGCGCGAGGGCGCTGCTCGGTGAGCCGAAGGCGCCGTCGAGCACGAGCGCGTGGAAGTGTCCGTTGTGATTGAGCGCGCTACCGAAGCGCTGCGCGAAGACCACGGCGCCGGAGCGGGAGGCGAACTCGGGCTCACGGCGCGCGGCGGGCTCGGAGTCGCTCGAACGCGAGCGCGCAGATCCCTCCGCGGCGCCAGCGAGTGCGCGCTGCTCGAGGCGGGCGCGTCGATGCGCGATGTCGTGCGCGTCCGCTACATCCTGCCGGACGCCGCGGAATTTCCGGCGACATGGCCGGCGCTGCGCGCGGCCTTCGGCGACATCCGTCCCGCGGCGACGATGATCGAAGCGCAGCTCGCCGACCCACGCATGAAGATCGAGATCGAGGTCGATGCGATCATTGGCTCGGCGTGACCAAACCGCCGCGCGTCGCCGCCCACTCGAGGAGGTCGATCTCGGGAAGCGCGTCGCTCGCGCCGGGCACGGCGAGATGCCGCAGCATGTTCAGGCATTGGGCGCGATGATGCACGCCGTGCGAGGTCACGTGCATGAGCATCGCGCCAAGCGTGAAGCGGTAGGGCGTGCCGCCGAGCGTCACATCGAGCGCGCTGGAGAGCCCGCGCGCTCGTGCGCGCGTCGCGCTCGCCGCGAGATCCGCGGCGGCGAGGTCGAGCAGGGCGTGGAGTTCGGCGGGCGTCCGTCGCGAGCCATCCTCGATTGACGGCCGCAGCGCGCGCGGCGGGCCATCGATGCGATCCGCCCAGCGGAACATCGCGCCGACGATGTGCGTGAGCGTGTCGTGCAGCGATCCCGGTCCGATCTCGAAGCGGCGGTGCCACGCGTCATCGTCGAGGGCGGCGCACGCGCGCAGCACCTCATGCGTGGCCCACGCGTCGTGTTCGAGCGAGATCGCAAGCGGGTCATGCGCCTGTGCGGCGCCGCACGGCATGCCTGCGACGAGGGCGATCAGCATTCCGTCGTATCCCTTCGCGCCGACCGTCTGCAACCCCGCGGCGCGCAGCCGCGGGTGCCGCGAGACCAGCTCCATCATCGCGCGGACGCCGTCGACGCCTGCATCGCCCGTCGACGCATCGATCAGCCGGCCGCGTCGCACGATGTTGTCGACGACGATGACCGTTCCGTCGCGTGCAAGCGCGACTGCACGCTCGAGGTACGCCGCGCATCGTTCCTTGTCGGCATCGATGAAGATGAAGTCGAACGGCGCGTCGCCCGCTGCGATCATCGCATCGAGCGTCTCGGTGGCCGATCCGACCTTCACCTCCACGCGGGATGCGAGCCCCGCGTTGGCGATGTTCGTGCGCGCGAGTGACGCCCGTGAGGCATCGATCTCCAGCGTGACAAGCCGCCCATCGTCGGGCAGCGCGCGCGCGAGCCAGATCGCGCTGTAGCCTGCAAGCGCGCCGATCTCGAGGATGCGCCGTGCGCCCACCGCGCGCGCGAGCACCTCGAGCAGGCGACCCTGCACGGGCGCCACGGCGATCTCAGGAAGTCCGCCGCGCGCGGCAGCCTCGTTTGCGTCGCGCAGCACGGAATCCTCGGGCGCCAGCCACGACTCGAGCGCACGGTCGACGGCGGTCCATCTCGAAGCGGAATCGGCCTCGTTCAGCATGCCACCATTCTAGCTCACGCCGCGCGGCGAAGTCGCGCTTCACGGATGAGGCAGGGCGATCCCGCACCAGTCTGCAAGAAATCGGCCGATCTCTTCGGGGCCGACGAAGAGGACTCGGCCCTCGGCGCGCCGCGCCGTCGCAGGTGCCGCCTCCCAGCCCGAAGGCAGCACGAGCACGGGGCAGGCCTGGTTTGCCTCGCCGACCTCGGCGACGATTTCCCGCCGCGGCCGTGCGAAATCGACATGACGGATGTCGAGCCGCTCGCGTAGCTCGGGAAAGTACGCGAGCAGACCCTCGATCGCGGCACAGTGCGGGCAGTAGTAGGCGCCCGGGCCGACACGTGGATCAGGGAACGATGGGCGGAGGAGAAAGAGAATCGGCTTTGTCATGTTGGCTGGGATCGTGGCGTTCGGATGCATCCAGTCGACCGAGGGGCCAGAGCGCGACGCGGATGATTGCGTGATTTCGGCACGAATGCCACTCATTTTCGTCGCAGGAATGATGCGAGCGGGCGCCGCATCGCGATACGGTACCGCGCAGCCATCATGCCCATCACCAGCTCCACCGACCCCGCCCGCCACGACCTCGATGCGATCCACCGCATCGTCGCGGGAACCTACTGGTCGCCGAACATCCGCCGCAACCTTGTCGAGAAGGCGCTGCGCAACAGCATCACCGCCGTGGCGATCGACGAGTCGACGGGAGCGACCGTCGGCATCGCGCGCGTCGTCACCGACCGCGCGACCTTCGCGTGGCTCTGCGATGTCGTCGTCCTCGACCCATGGCGCGGGCAGGGCTTTTCGCGCCGCTTGATCGAGGAACTCGAACGGCATCCGTCGCTCCAGACCGTGCGCCGCTGGTGCCTCGCCACGCGCGACGCGGAGGGCCTCTACGAGAAGTTCGGCTACCGGCGGATTCCGCACGAGCGGACATGGATGGAGAAGCAGGGGCCGAAAGAGCGTTGGCAGACGGGCAGTGCATGAAGCGACCAGCCAACTTCGGGCACTCGTCCTGATCTCCCCCTGATCCAGGAGAAGCGACCTGGGCGTGATCGAGCTCGCGCCTCGCCGCGTTGCGGAAGCCTTCCGCGGCCTGACCCGTAGCCGCAGCGGTCGTTTCGACGGCGCCTGCCACGTCAGCCTGTCGCGGGGCGGGTTCGAGCACGGCGCGTACTTCGATCACTCGCTCAACTTCGAGCCACGCGATCCCAGCGATCCGTCGAGCGCACCGGTTGCGAGAATTGAGTTCGACGACGTGACCGATGGCGAGTGGTTCGTGCACGTGCACTGCCACGACGGCTTCGAGTTTCCCGCGCCGCTCGCGAGCATGCAGGCGCCGAACGAGCACCTCGAGATCGTGCTCGACGATCCGACCCTCGACATGCGCGTGCGCATCGTCGAAGCGGAGAGCGGACGGCCTGGACCACGGTTACTCCGATGCTCTTGCCAGGGCACGACGACCCAGGCGGCCTTCGGCACAAATTGCGATCAAGCCCTTCCGGGGAAGAGCAGCAAGTCCTCTTGTTGCGCATGCACAGGCGTCGCGAGGCCCTGATTCGCAAGGCGCTGCTGCATATTGGTTTCGGCGAAGACCTCGCCGTCACAGCACACATCGAGACGCAAGAGGTCGGCTATCTGGCTGGTGTCGATCTCGCGTCGCGATACTCAGTACCCTCGCACCTTCGCAGTGCGCCAAGGTTTCACATCCGGTGGAGCTGGACACGCTTGATAGCCGGCCCCATCTGCCTCGGCAGTGGGCGTTTCTCGGGAATGGGGTTGTTCGTCGGCATCAATGACAGATAAGGCGCGGCACTTCGAGCCAGGTCTGATTCAATCTGTCAACGATTCTAGAGCAGGCACCCGGGCTCACGCGATCAGCAGCGGGGGAGCTGCGACTGCCTTACCGGGGGATCTGGAATGGATCACGCGTGCGAACCTGGCGCTGGCGGAGGCGATCTTGGAGCCAAGCCCGGCACGGTTTCAGGCGCTCGAGGCTTTGGCGGTGGCGTTGGAGCGGGCGGGCCTTGTGGATGAGGCCCAGGCAATGCGGCGGAACCGGGAGCGGTTGGCCGGGCGGAACTGACCGGCAATGAGCCATGTGGTGCGAACGGAGTCC
>Ga0208361_1000058_pt1 | contig 41935 bp, 34 predicted proteins | sample LakMenEpi05Aug10_FD_150670 | JGI IMG/M metagenome (GOLD analysis project Ga0208361, IMG submission 150670) | Freshwater microbial communities from Lake Mendota, WI - 05AUG2010 deep hole epilimnion (SPAdes) | ecosystem: Environmental > Aquatic > Freshwater > Lake > Epilimnion/Euphotic zone ... | reverse complement strand
AGCACGCGCTCGTGGGCTTGCTGGAAGTGCTGGCCGAAGAGCGGGATTCGGCGAGCGACGGTTTTGGGGTTGCAGCCGAGGTTGCGGGCGATCTGGCGCTGCGAAACCTTCGAGATCAGCTGATCGACGATCCCGAGGTTGAGGTCGGGCTTGTGGTGGCGGTAGTCGTTGCGGAAGGTCTGCGAGGAAAAGCGTCTTCCGCAGGTGAGGCATTGAAAGCGCGGGATGCGCTCAGCCCCGCACAGTCGCTTGTAGTAGCCGCGGCGGCGGTACAGAAAAGGGCTTTGGGGACAGGCGGGATATGGGCAATGCGGCGGGATGAACTTCAGCATGGGGCGCTCCAGGGCCGCGGAGAAAATGCCCCCCGGCACCTATGGAGACGGGACCGCCGCCCATGCTTCGCGCGGAAAATCCGATTCCCAATATCGATTCTGTCCCCGCTCGGGGAGCAGTATCCCTAGGTGGTGAGCAGGCCTTCGCGGATCGCCAGCAGCGCCAGTTCCGCCGCCGAATGGCAGTCCAGCTTGCGCTGGAGGTTCTCACGGTGCTTCTTGGCCGTTCCCAAGCTCATCGCCAGCGCCTTGGCCACCTCCTTGTTGCTCTTTCCGGTCGCCAGCAGCTGGAACACCTCACGTTCCCGGGGCGTCAAGGACTGCACCCGACCGGCTGCCAGATTGCTCGGTCCGGCATTGCCGCGCGCGCGGTGGACCAGCACCCCTGCGACCTTGGGCGAGAGGTACATCTTGCCTTTGTGCACGGATTCCAGCGCCAGCGTGAGCTCCTGAGGTTCCGAGTCCTTGGACAGGTAGCCGTCCGCACCAGCCTGCAGGGCCTGCTCGACGAAGCTCTCGCCTTCGTGGTGCGTCAGCATCACGATGCGCGCCTTGGGATGAACCTTGCGGATCAGAGGGATCGTGTCGATGCCGGACAGCCCGGGCATGGTGATGTCGAGCAGCACCACATCGGGGCAGAGCTTGCCTATGACGTCCACCGCAGCACGCGGATCCCCGCTGTCGCCCTCGATCTTGAAGCGCGGGTCCTTGCCCAGAATGCTCTTGAAGCCAGCGCGCACCATCGCTTGGTCGTCGACGAGGAACACGCGGATCGGGGTCGTGTCTTCGGTGGAGGTACTCATGATTTGGACATTCCTGTAGGCAGTCTCAAAACAAAACGGGCGCCGCCCTGCGGCGCATCGTCGATCTGAATGGTCCCGCCGTGCTCCTCGATGATCTTCTTGACGATCGCGAGACCCAGACCGGTCCCTTTGCGCTTGGTGGTGACGAAGGGCTTGAACACGCTGGCGCGCGACTCGACGGGGATGCCCGGCCCGTTGTCGTCGATGGTCAGCACGAGCCAGTTGGCCGGCTCCAGTCGAGCGTGGAGGTGAATCCGCGCGCCGAAGCCCTGGGCCTCGACGGCATTGCGCACGAGGTTGGAGATCACCTCCTCCAGATGGTGCGCATCGCCGACGAAGGCGATCTGGGGCGGATCGCAGGCCACCCGCGCATCTGCACCGCCCTTGGCAAGCTCAACCCGGATGTGCGCAAGCGTGTCCTCGAGTAGCTTTCGGACGTCAAGCAGCTCGCGTCGCAGATCGAGTGGCTTGGCGAAAGCGAGCGTGCGCCGCATCAGCTGTTCGAGGCGCTGCATGCGCTGGGCCAGATCCTCGAGGATCGCCTGCTGGTCCTCGCCGATCTGGTCGGCGACGGCGCGCAACGCCAGATTGACGGCTGTGATCGGGTTCTTGATCTCGTGCGCCAGCACCGCCGCCTGTTCCCCGACGGAAGCGAGCGCACGCAGCATGGCCGTTTCCTGCTTCTGGGCGCGTTTGATCTCGGTGATGTCCTGGCCCTCGTGTATCAGCAGCACGATCCGGCCCGTCTCGTCGCGCATCGGCTTGATCGAAAAGTCGATCGAGATCAGGCGGCCGCTGCGAACCAGCACTTCGACTTCGAAGCGGGTGAAGGTCCCGGCGGCGGCGCGCCCGACGGATTCTCGAATCCGAGTGCGGATCTCTTCCGAGTAATCCCACCACGGACCCTCCCAGAAAGGCCTGCCGTAGACGTCCTCGCGGGTGGAACCAGTGGCGTCGAGCGCGGTCTGGTTGATCTCCACAATGGTGCCGTCGGGTCGCAGGAGGGCGAGGAACTGGTAGGTCTGGTCGAAGATCGCGTGGAAGCGCCGCTCGCTTTCGCGCAGGGCTTCCTCGGCGCGGATGCGCTCGGTCACGTCGCGGAAGGTGCCGGTGTAGATCTCGCGTCCATCCGGCAGCTTGCCCTTTTCGACCGAGAGATCGACGAACAGCCGACGCCCGTCCTTGGCGACCACTTCGAAGGTTCGGGTACGTCCGAGGATCGCCGTCTGACCCGTACGCCGATAGTGCTCCAGATAGCCGTCGTGTAGCGAGTGGTGCGGCTCGGGCATCAGCAGCTTGATGTTCTTGCCGACGAGTTCCTCCGGTTTCCAGCCCATCACCCTTTCGATCGCGGCCCCCGCCATCAGGATCGTCCCGTGGTCATCGATGGCCACGAGCGGATCGAGCATCGAGGCGATGGCGGTGTTGGAGAGCATGGATACCTCGCCGGGAGTCACCGGCTTGGGTTGAGGGCGCAGTTCGACAGCCTTTTCCATTCCTTGGACATCCTCCCTTGGTATGCCAAGCACGGGTCGGGCAGGCGGTAGTACCTGCCGTCGCCGATTGTAATGCCATGTCGGGGCGGCGCTCATCGAACGCGCCCAAATCTACGCTCCCTCTACGGAGCAAGCAGTCCGCTGGAGTGCGTATCCCCGCTGCCGAGATGCGCGTAGGGGCCCTGGGAAGCTAGATTGGGCTTTGCATGAGCGCACCCGACCTGAGTTTCCTGGAAGGCCACGATGTCGCCGTCTACTCGTTTGCGAGCTGCCCGGACTGCGTCCGGCTGAAGCGCTGGATGCAGGCGTATGCGTTCCCCTACCGCGAGGTCGACATCGATGCCGATCCTGCCGAGGGCGATCGACTCGAGCGCGAGACCGGCAAGATGGCGGTGCCCTTTCTGCTGATCGACAACCAGCACTGGGTCCGGGGCTATCACAAGGAAGTGCCCGGCCGTTTCGACCCCGTGCTCTTCCTGCGGGAACTGCGTGGCGCACTGGCTGGCTGAACACTGGCTGGCTGGGATGCTGCCGGCATGCTCGGGGTCTGGAACAGTTGGGCCTCGTCCCGCTGCAACAGCTCATCCAGCAACGGATGCTGGAATCGGCGGTCGGTGGTGATCGCATAGAAGCTCTCCGCGAGGTCCGGGAGCATGCACATCTCGTGCAGCAGCCCCTCGCGCAGTTCCTCGCGCACGACCACCGAAGGCACTAGCACCAGAGCATCGGTGTCTCGGGCCAGCAGGCGCATCGTCGCCATGTCATCGACTTCCGCCAACACTCGCGGGCGGACGCCGAGGCGCTCGCAGAGTGAGTCGAATTCCGTGCGCAGGTCGCTGGCGATGCCCGGGAGGATCATCGCGCGGTGCTCCAGATCCTCGGGGAAGCGGAAGTTCGCGTCCGGGCGGGTCGAGACGATACAGACGGGCTGGCGGGCCAGTTGACGCGAGCGGAATCGTCGGCCATCGCCAGCCGCGGCAGGTCGGTTGGACAGCACGAGATCGAGGTCGTGGGCGGACAGTTGGGCCAACAGCTCCTCCAGACTTCCCGAGTGGAGCCTGAGCCGCACATGCTCCAACTGGAGCACGGGGCGAATGAACGAGCGCTGGAAGTTGCGTGACAAGGTCGCCACCGCTCCCACGCGCAGCACGTGGCGACGGCGACGGCCCTCCCGGAGCGTCGAGACCAGCTCCCCGCCCGCCGCAAAGATCTCCTCAGCGTAGGAGAGCGTGATCTTCCCGGCCTCGGTGAGGACCAGACCACGGCCCTCGCGCGCGAACAGCTTCTGACCCAGCTGCCCTTCGAGCAGCCGGATCTGCGACGAGAGGGCCGACTGCGAGACCTGCAGGCGTCGGGCGGTCCGCGTCAGGTTGCCGTCACGGGCTACGGCCCAGAAATACTGAAGATGATGGAAGTTCACGACCGGGGCGCCTGATTTTTTTCTGAAAAAACGAACAGTTCGATCTGTATTCTATACTTTTCGAGAACAGAGGTCGCTGCTACGCTCTGGCCGTTTTCACGTACCCGCCCCCCCCCCGACATTCAGGAGCAGACGAACCATGCGCTACACCCGTGATTCCAAGGAACGCAAGCGAGTGACCCTCATCGAAGGCGACGGCATCGGGCCGGAGGTCGTGGGAGCGACCCGCCGCGTGCTCGAGGCCGCCGGGGCCAACATCGCCTGGGAGGTGCACAAGGCCGGCGCGGAAGTCTTCAAGGCCGGTCTGCCGAGCGGCGTTCCGCCAGAGACGATCGCCTCCATCCGCGAGACGCGCGTGGCCCTCAAGGGCCCGCTGGAGACCCCGGTCGGCTTCGGTGAGAAGAGCGCGAACGTGACGCTGCGCAAGCTGTTCGAGACCTACGCCAACGTGCGTCCGGTGCGCGAGATGCCCGGTGTCAAGACGCCCTTCGCCGGACGCGGAATCGATCTGCTGGTCGTCCGGGAGAACGTCGAGGATCTCTATGCCGGCATCGAGCACATGCAGACGCCGGGCGTCGCCCAGTGCCTCAAGCTGATGTCGAAGAAGGGCTGCGAACGCATCGTTCGACTGGCCTTCGAGGTCGCCGTCGCCGAAGGTCGCCGCTCCGTTCACTGCGCGACCAAGGCCAACATCATGAAGCTGACGGAAGGCCTCATGAAGCGGACCTTCGAGCAGGTCGCCAAGGAATACCCCCAGATCGAGGCCAACCACATCATCATCGACAACTGCGCGCACCAGTTGGTCCGCACTCCCGAGGCATTCGAGGTGATCGTCACCTCGAACATGAATGGAGACATTCTGTCCGACCTGACCTCGGGGCTGATCGGCGGGCTTGGCTTCGCCCCCGGAGCCAACATTGGCGATGACGTGGCGATCTTCGAGGCCGTTCACGGCAGCGCACCGAAGTATGCGGGCAAGAACGTGATCAACCCGACGGCTGTGCTGCTCTCCGCAACGATGATGCTGCGGCATCTGGACGAATTCGCCGCGGCAAAGGCGGTCGAAAACGCGATCATGTTCACCTTCGAGTCCGGCGTGTACACGCAGGATGTCTCCAAGACGGGCTGCGTTTCCACGAGCGCGTTCGCCGATGCCGTGATCGCGAATCTCGGCAAGCAGTCCGCGCGGTGGAAGACCCGCGAGCACAAGCAGCTTTGCATCCGCCCGCTGGATGCCCGGCGCGACTACGTGCGGCCCGCCACGCGCACCTGGGTAGGTGCCGACATCTTCATCGAATCGCCTGCTGCTCCGGAAGAGCTGGGTCGGCGCCTCGAGGCTCTGGTCGAGGGATCTGCGCTGCGGCTCAAGATGATCTCCAACCGCGGCACCAAGGTCTACCCGACGACGGGCGGGATGACGGACTGCGTCGACCACTGGCGCTGCCGCTTCATCCGCCGCGAGGGCGCCGGGCAGCTCGACGATGCAACCTTGCTGGGCCTCCTCGGCAAGGTAGGATCCGCCTACCGATGGATGCATGTCGAAAAGCTCGAAGAGCACGACGGGGCTCTGGCCTACACACGCGCCCAGGGCGAAGACTGAGATCCGAGGCAGCCCATGGCCAGCGCGCGTCATCCCTATCAGGGTGAGCGCGCGGCTTTGCTGACCCAACACGCCAAGGAGCGCGTGATCGCCCCTGCGTGGCGCGAGACCTTCGAGGCAGAGGTTCTGGTCGTTCGGGATTTCGACACGGATCTGCTGGGAACCTTCACGCGCGAAGTCTCGCGCCAGGGAACCCAGCTGGATGCCGCACGCCGCAAGGCTGAACTCGCCTGCGAGCGCAGCGGGCTGCCGCTAGGACTGGGGAGCGAGGGCTCCTTCAGTCCGGGACCCTTCGGGTTGGGCAGCTGGAACAGGGAACTCGTCGTGTTCCTCGATGCTGCGCGCGGGCTCGAGGTGGTCGGACAGGCCTGCGAGCCGGGGCTGCACTGCCATGGGCTGGTCTCCTCGCTCGAAGAGCTCGTCGCCTTTGCCCGCGACGCGGGCTTTCCCGAGCACGGGCTGGTGCTGCGGCCAGACGACGAGCGCGGAGCGCAGGCGCGCAAGGGACTGCGCAGTTGGGCTGAGCTCGAAGCGGCCTTTTGCTCGGTGCTTCCTTCGGCTCAGACCGGGCGCGTGTTTGTCGAGAATGATCTGCGGGCGCACCAACACCCCTCGCGGATGGCGGTGATCCAGCTCGCGATGCGCGATCTCCTTACGCGCCTTGTGTGCCTCTGCCCGAGCTGTTCCCGGCCTGGTTTTGGGCATGTAGCGGCGGTGACGGGCCTGCCTTGTCAGGAATGCGGCATGCCCACCGAAGTACCGCGCGCGGACGAGTACGGCTGTCAGGCCTGCGGACAGCGCGAACGTCGGCCTCGGGAAGGGGCACGGTTCGCGGATCCCTCGCGCTGCGAGCAGTGCAATCCCTGAGGGAGGCTCAGGCCCCGCCCCGGATGCCGCGCGACAGGCGCGCCAGACCGAGCGCTGCGGGCAGCACGAGTAGCGCGGCGAGCAGCATCAGCAAGGCCACGCTCTCCAGCCGCCAGTTGAGTTGGTCCTCGGCCACGCGGATGTAGTCGTTGGTCAGTCCGAAGGATCCGTTCGAGTGATAGTGAGCACGCGCGGATCGGCTCATCATCAGGCCCCAGCACAGCCACAGATTTCGGGCGATGAGGAACCAGCCGACGGTGCCGTAGAGCAACCGCTCTAGCCGCGAGTTCGTGAAGCCCCCGTCTAGACACTTCCACAAGGCCAGCGTTGCGAAGAGCAGCTCCCCGCCGTGCCCGCCGAGCAGGTGCGCGATCTCGGAGAAGTCCGAAAATGCGAAAACGGGATAGGCGCAGCCGGCACAAGCCAATCCGGCCCAGCGCAGCCATCCGCCGAACTTCTGCCAGGCGAAGAATGCCAGCGTCAGCGCGATGCAGATCACGAGCAGCTTGCTCTGATCCCCGTGCATGGCGGCGGCGTGTCCATCCAAGGAGATCGCCGGGAACGAGGGCATGCCGCAGAGCCAAGCGATGCCGGCATGCCCCATCTCGTGCACCAGCGATGCGAGGAACCAGCCCATGTAACCGAGTATCGGGGTCAGCGCGAAGACCGGTGCTGTGAGTGCACCAAGCCCCAGATAGATCCAAGGCTCCCATCGCTCGCGCGACGCTCTGTGCGCGAGCGTTGCAACCGGCGCCGCCGCGGGACCCGGCCGAGGCGTCGCAGGCGTGGAAGCGACCGCGGCGATCGGCTCGCGACGCAGCAGGTTGCCGCACAGCCCGCAGACCAGCTCCGCTTCACGGCACTCGCGACGGCAGCGGGAACAAGCCTGTGCGAGGGCTTTCGACATCCTTGCGACTATCGGAAAGCGGGGCGCGCGGACTCAACTCCGCAACGCTGCGGTGCGTGTCAGGGTGAGCGAAAGCTCAGCACGAGAGGATCACCGAACAGCCGCCAGGAATATCTTTCCTGCAGCGGCTTCAGCGGCTTTCCGTTGATCCACGCGGATTTGACCGTCAGGGTCCCGCCGTAGCTGCACTCTGGGCCTTCGGTGGACAGATCAAGGTTCCAATGTCCGTCCTCGTGGACCAGAACCATCACCGAGTGCACGCTGCAACCAGGTGACTCGATCCAGACTTCGATGCGATGGGTGCCCGGCTGCAACACTTCGCCATCGGCCAGCACCACGGTCCCGCGAAGGGAGATCATCCAAGGAGAATCGGCCAATCCCGGCTGAGCCTCCAGAGGCTGGGCCTCGGGCTTTCCGCAGGTCAAAAGCACCGCGAGGACGCACACGCACAGGAACTTCAGAAAATGCCACATTGACCCCCCTGCAAACGCACCAGCGATGGGAATTGTTCCGCTGGCACGCCCGGATCAGTCCAGAAAGCGCAGTTCGATCGGGTCACCCAACGCGCTCCAACGGTGTTGAGCCTGCGCCGGGCGCAGGTTGCGCCCGTTGATGGAGGCGGACTGAACGGTCAGCGTGCCCGCGTAGGCGCACTCGGGCCGCTCCGCGGCCAGATCGAGATCCCAATGTCCATCCTGCCTCACCAGCACCGTCACCGAGTGCACGGCGCAGCCCGGCGACTCGATCCAGACTTCGATGCGGTGGATGCCGGGCTCCAGCGGGGCGCCGCCGCCGAGAACGACGGTTCCCTGCAGCACGATGTTCCATGGCGAATCGGAAAAACCTGCGAGCACCTGCGGTCCGCCCCCCTGCCGCGGATCTCCGCAGCCGACCGATGCGCACAGCGCCAAAGCGCAGAACCAAACTTTCATGGGGGGGATGCTCTCAACCCTCCATGAAGCCCTGAGTAACGGAAGATCAGGATGGAATGGGCGGAGGAACGACCAGCAGAGCCGTCGCCGGAGCGCGGGCCAGCGTCTGCGTGACGCTGCCGAGGAAGGCCGCGCCCAGAGCCGAGCGCCCATGGCTGCCGAGCACGATCAGATCGAAGCGCGCCGCCTGCTCCTCGATGCACTCGGCGGGGTCGCCCTCGAGGAATAGGGCCTCGTCCGCGAGACCCTGGCGCTTCAGCTCAGCATGGAACTCCGCCTGCGTGCGCTTGCGCAGCTCATCGACGACGAGGTGCGGCTCCGGCATCGGCATCGTACTGGTTGCCCCGAGAGTCGGTGGCTCGAAGACGTGCGCCACGGTCAGCTTGGCACCCAGTTCGCGCGCCAGCGACTGCGCATGCGCGAGCGAGGACCGGGAGAGTGCCGAGAAATCGATGGGCGCGAGAATACTGCGAACCGCCCGCGCGGGCTGTGGCTGAACCCATACGGGAATGCGCGACTCACTCAGGACGGCGCGCAGCGTGTTCTCGAAGGAGACACCGCGCCGATGCCGATGCGGACCCAGGAACAGCAGGCGGGCGCCGCTCGTGCGGGCTCGCTCGCTGATCACGCGGGCCGGCACACCGATCTCCACGGCGAGCAGTTCCGGATCGGGCGTGTAGATCGGCTGCATCGAAGCGGGCACGCGCGAGGCCCACAGGCCCAGGTTGCCGCGCAGTTGAGCCAGCGCCGCATCGCGGCCCTGTGACCATTCGGCGAGCTTCTCCGCGGCGCCGAAAATCCACGGGCGCTCGGGAAAGGCATGGATGTACTCCACACGGGACTGTCCGCGGCGTGCCAACCACAACGCGGCCTGGAGGGCGGCTTCACAGGCGCCCTGGGAATCCAAGGCGACGAGAATTTTTTCGGGGAGGCTCATGCCCTCCAGCAGACCCGGGAGCCGGCCCCGCACCCATACGGTCTCGGACGCGTGTCTCCCGGGCACGAATGCGTAGGCAGCATGCTCGCCTGCCTGAGCCTACAGATTCGTCCACAGCGGCAGCTTCTCGCGGTGGACGAGGTGATCGAGCCACAGGTTCGAGATCTTCTCGCTGACCGAGTTCACGCGCAGGCGCTGCATCAGGTTGTCGAAATCCACGCGATCGAGCGGCTGGTCCTGGTTGAAGCAGCTGAACACCGGCGCGATTTCGACGCCCGTCTCCGGATCCACGTGCTTGCACAGGCATTGCGCGCAGATCTCCTTCATCATGCACTGCATCGGCGAGTTGATCGATCCGATGGCGATATGGCCAGCCTTTAGGTGCGGCTTAAGCACGCCGAAGCGCGCCGCCTTGACCGCGTTCATCATGCGATCGGAGCCGATGCAGATGATGCGCTCGCAGCCCGTCAGATCGATCTTCGTGGCCCCGAACTCGCCCTTGGCGTAGGCCTGCATGGCCTGCACGACATTGCCGCGGAAGTGCCGGTCGTACGGACGCGCGGGGTTGGTCTCGATGGCCGCGCCGGAGTCCGTCGACCAGATCACGACATCGGCCGCCGATTCGAGTTCTTCGCGCTTGAAGAGGTCCTCTCCGCGGCGGAAAGCCGCGAAGTAGACCACCTCGCAGCCGCGTTTCCGCAGCGCGCGTCCGATCGAGAACAGCACCGCGTTGCCCAGACCGCCGCCCGCGAGGATCACGCGCTCGTTCTCGGGGATCTCGGTGGGAGTGCCCGTCGGGCCCATCACGACCACTTCCTCGCCGGGCTTCAATATCGCGCACAAGCGCGAGCTGACGCCCATCTCGAGCACGATCATCGAAAGTAGGCCTCGCTTGGGATCGGTCCACGCACCCGTGAGCGCGAGACCCTCGAAGCACAGGCGCGTATCGCCCGCCAGCGGCGCATTCACCTCGAAGTTCTGCAGGCGATAGAACTGACCCGGCTGGAACTTGCGCGCGGCGGCGGGTGCGTGCACCACGACCTCCGTGATCGTCGAAGTCAGACGGTTGACCTCGCGCACCGTGCAGCGCAGCTCGAAATCGAGCTTCTGCGTCAGCTCCCGCCACTGCGTGCGGCGAGAGGCAATGTCCTGCGCGGAGTGGGAGAGTTTCGCGATGCGCTCCTCGTACAGCTTGCGCACGTGCTCGTAGCCGTGGCGCGCACTCGCCATGGCCTTGACGACATTGCCCGCGTAGGCCGGGTGGTTGTCACCGTAGACGCTGACCGTGTGCCGACCGTCGTCGAAGCTCGTCAGGAAGCCGGTGCCTCCGGCGTCCTTGCCGCGCTTGACCGGCACGCGCTGGCCGTTCTCCTGGCGGTAGACCTGGAAAAACGACTGCTTCTCGTCGAGTTGGAACGTTCCGGGACGCTCACGCTCGTACATCGTGTTGGGCGAGGTGCCCGCCGCGACGAGGATGCTGCGCGCCGCCATTTCGACCATCTCGCCGCTCGCGCGCCACTTGCCGTTTTCGTCCTGATTCTGGCGCTCGAAGACGATGCCCCGTACGGCGCCATACTGGTCCAGCAGCGCCTCGGTCGGTGACATGCACTCAATGAAGGTGATGCCTTCCTCCAACGCCTTCGTGACCTCTTCGTGGTTGAGGCGATAGGCCGGCGAGTCTTCCATGGACTTGCGATAGACGAGCTTCACGCCACCCCAGCTGCGCACCAGCGTCACGAAATCCGGATCGCGCTGCTCGCGCCCGGCCTTGGCGCGCTCGGCGATCACGGCGCGGCCGTGACCGAGGAACTCGTTGAGGATCTCGGTCTCCTCCGCGTTGAAGAGCTTGCGGATCACAGCTTCTCCGAAGCGGCCGCACAGCTCGTCGAAGCGCTGCGTCAGCTTCTCGACCTGGCCGGGATAGTAGGCCAGCGCCTCCGTCGTCGTGTCGATGCCCGTCAGCCCGCCGCCGATCACCACCACCGGCAGGCGGATCTGCAGGTTGGCCATCGAGTCCTTCTTGAAGGCGCCCGTCAGCTGCAGCGCCATCAGGAAGTCGCTGGCCTTGCGGATGCCGCGCGATAGGTTGTTTTTCATCTCGACGATCGTGGGCTTGCCTGCGCCCGAAGCGATCGCGATGTGATCGATGCCGAGCTCCCAGCAATCCTCGAGCTCGAGCGCACCGCCGAAGCGCGTGCCGCCGTGCAGCTCGAAGTTCTCGCGACGCAAGAGCGACAGATACGGCAGCGTCAGGAAGTTCTTGTCCCAGCGCACCGTGATGCCGTACTCCGAAACGCCTCCGAAGCCGAGCAGCACACGCTCGTCGAGCTCCGACTTGATCTGGCCCCAGGATTCGAAGGGAATCGCCGGGAATTCCTTGGGGGCGCTGCTCGCGCGGCCAGTCCACGAACCCGGCAGCGGCTCGACCTTGAGGCCGTCGATGCCGATCACGCCGAAGCCCTCCTGCGCCAGATAGTGCGACAGCGTGTAACCGGCCGGCCCCATGCCCACGACCAGCACGTTGATGCCGTTGTACGGCAGGGCGTAGGGCCGCACCGCGCGAAGCGCGTTCCAGCGCGTCAGGAACAAGTAGATCTCCGGGCCGAAGGGGAAGCGCAGCACATCCGTGAGCACATTCGTCTCGACCTGCGGGATGTTGACCGGTTCCTGCTTCTGGTAGATGCAGGCCTTCATGCAGTCGTTGCAGATCCGATGTCCCGTGCCCGGGCACATCGGGTTGTCGATCATGATCATCGACAGCGCCGCCAGCGGATCGCCTTCGGCGAACAAGAGGTGCATCTCGGAGATGCGCTCATCCAGCGGGCAGCCGTTGAGATCGATGCCCAGCGGGTTCTTGGTCACCTGCTTGGTCTTCTTGTCGAGCAGACCGCGCGAGCAGGAGTCTTTCTCGCGCTCGTGGCAAAACACGCACTGATCCAGTTGATTCAGCACTTGGCCCAGCGTGCCGCGGTCATCGGTCAGCTTGAAGCCATCGCGCATGCGGAAGTGCTTGGGGTTGCTCTCGATCGCCTCAGGCAGCTTCGGATCGGGCCGCTCGTGGTGCACCAGGCCGTTTTCCCAATCGACCGTGTGCGCCTCGCGCAGCGAGCGCCACTGGGAAAGCGCCTTGTCCCCCGCCGTGCGGCGCAGCTTGAAATCCTGAGCCAGCAGCGCGAGCGCGCCCGCCACGGTTTCGCCCGAGCCCGCAAAGGCCGGCGCATCGGCGCCATCGGCGCCCTTGGTCGCGCAGAAAAAGCTCGTGCCTGCGGGAGCTGCTTCGGCAGGGCTCGCGCGCTCGAGCAGGTTCCAGACCTTGGCCGCGTAGCGCTCCTCCTCGTCCTCCGCGATGCCGTCGATGCCCGGGAGCTTCTCGAGCAGGCTTTGCGCGCGCGCACGCACGCTCGCCGCGTCGAGACCTTCGACCTCGGCCGCGCGCACGTTCTTCTTCACGAAGCGATCGCGGAAGCGGTAGACGATCTGGCGCTGCTGCAGATGCTCGCGACGCGCCTGGGCGTGTTCCTCCACGCGGAACAGGCGTGCGAGGAAGCGCGACTGGTGCCGACCCACCTCGATCAGCAACGTCGACTCCGCGGGGCCGCTCTGGCGCTCGCTGCCATCGCTGTGCTTCTGCCAGCGGGCTGCTAGCCCCGCGTCGGCGGCCGCCATCTCCTGAAGGAACAGGGCGTGCAGGTCCGCCAGTCGCTCCGCCCTGTGCAGGTCGACGAAGCTGAAGCCGGGATAGCCGAGTTGGAGGGGCTTGGAGGGCGCTGGGCTGGCCTGTGCGGGGAGGGTTCGCTGGGTCATGATCGAACCAGACAGGATAGCGTGCTGGAAGGGCGGCCCCTAGCCCCTCTGGAATAAAGCAAACTCCTACCGTGAGGGCTTTTCCCGCGGAGGGACGGTCGCCGGCTTCTCGGAGCCCGCCCCCGCCAACAGGGTAAAGGCCCGGGTCGCCAGGCCCGTCGTGAGCTCCTCGTTGACGCTGCGCTTGGTGTCATTGCGCATCAGACACACCGCGTACCAATCCCCGCGCTTGTCCTGAACGAGATGCGCAAGGCACAGCACGCCCGGCTCGGAACCGCCCTTGTAGCCCACATAGGGAAAGTCCGTCTCCGAAATCGCGAGCCCCCGGTTGATCGCCAGCGCACCGCGCGCGAGCGAGTTGCCCTCCGTGCGCAGGCGCAACCAGTTGAGTGCGCGCATCAGGTCGCTCGCCGAGGCGAACCACTCGACTGTGTCGATCTCGCGCGGACGCGTCCATTGACCGGCCGTTTCCGCGAGCCCATCGAGCGGCATGCGCTCCGGCGTCAGTTCCTTGGCGAGGAATTCGCGGCGCGCGGCGACATCGAGCTTCGCGTAGCCCTTGGCGAGCTCACCCTTGCTTCCAAGCTTGAGCCGGAACATCTCCGAGGTGGAAAGGAACGGCAGCGAGCGCTGCGGCTGCGCGTTGCCCATCGCGGCCAGCATGCTCTCGACGCGCTCGCGGCCAAGCGTGTGCAGCAAGTGGTCGGTCGCCGTGTTGTCGCTCTCGCTGATCATGGCGCAAGTCAGCGCACCGATCGTCATCGGCATGCCGGCGGGCCAGGTCTGCAGGCGTCCGGAGGGCAGCGAGCGCCATTCGGTGCGCAAAGGCACGATTTCCTGCATGTCCCGCTGTTCCTCGAGCAGCGCGCCGAGGATGTAGAGCTTGAACGCGGAGCCGATCGCGAGCGAACGGTCGGGCTCGTGCGTGACAAGCGCCTCTGGCTTCTCCCCGAGCTTCCAGATGCCGAAGGAGGCCTGCCCGGGGAGCTTGGCGATGTGCTCGACCAGCGCGGAGAGGTCGGCGATCATCGGTTCGGGCGGCTGGAAGAACAGGCCGATGATCGAGTGCGGCGCCTCCTCCTGCAGGGTCAGGGAGATCGGCATGCCGAAGCCTTCGCGGGTGATCGCGCGCCAGCGGCCGGACCATTCGCCCTTCTTCTCAAGCACCTCAAAGCGCTCGATGGCTCCGGTCTTTTGGAACAGATCGATCATCAGCGGGCGCAGCTTGGCGGCGGGAACCGCTTCAAGGAAGGCGGGCGCGAAGAGGTCTTCCTTCCATTGCGGTTGGGCCGAATAGGCCGCCTTGAGCTCCGCGAGGCGGCTTTCCACCGTCGCTTCCTGAGCCACGAGGGAAGTGCACAGCAACAGCCACAGCCACCAACGGATCATGAGGTAACTGTACGGTCCTTCTTGCATCGGAAACAACCCGATCCCTGCGCCCGGGAAGATCCCGGAAAAGCGTGTAGCCGGCCTGTTCGAGAGGAATATCCTCTGGCTACCCGCTGTCTCTTGCTCCCCATGCCAATGCCGCCCACCACCGCGACCATCGACCCCCAGACTTTCCAGCGCACCGAAGCATTCGTACAGGCCGTCAGGGACCGGGTCGGAACGGTCGTCGTCGGTCAGGACATCGTCGTGGAGCGACTGCTGATCGCGCTGTTTACGGGCGGCCACGTCCTGCTGCAAGGCGTTCCCGGACTCGCCAAGACCCTGCTGGTGAGCGTGCTTTCGCGTTCGATCGATCTGGACTTCGCGCGCGTTCAGTTCACGATCGACCTGCTGCCCTCGGACATCCTCGGCAGCGAGGTGCTCGACCAGCGCACGAGCGAATTCCGCGTGCGCAAGGGACCGATCTTCACCAACCTGCTGCTTGCGGACGAGATCAACCGCGCCGCACCGAAGGTGCAGGGCGCGCTCCTCGAGGCCATGCAGGAGCGCAAGGTCACGATCGGATCCGAGACCTTCAAGCTGCCCGCACCCTTCCTCGTGATCGCGACCCAGAACCCGGTCGAGCAGGCCGGCACCTTCGAGCTGCCCGAAGCCCAGCTCGACCGCTTCATGCTGGTCCACCGCCTGGGCTATCCGGCGCCCGCGGAGGAGCGCGAGATCCTGATCCGCAACGCCGCGCTGGGCATCCGGCGCGAGGACAAGGGGGCGATCGCCCGCACCGAGTTCGACGTACTCAACAAGGAACCGGTGGGCTCGACCGAGGAGCTGGTACGGGCAATGGAAACGGTTAGCCAGGTGCACGTGTCCGAGACCTTCATCGAGCACATCGTGGATCTCGTCAACCGCTCGCGCGTGCATCCCGCGATCGAGCTCGGCTGCAGCCCGCGCGCCGGCATCTCGCTGGTCAAGGCCTCGCGCGCGCGGGCCCTGATGCACGGCCGCCACTACGTGATTCCCGAGGATCTGTTCGCGCTGGCCGAGGATGTGATGCTGCACCGCATGCGCCTCAAGTACGAGGCTGTCGCGGAAGGCGTCTCCGGCCGGCAAGTGCTCGACGAACTGCTGCGTTCGCTGGGCCGCAATACCTGAAGCTGGAGCCGCACGCAATGGGCGAGATGATCGGAAGGATCCGTGACCACCGCACGCTCGACGCGCGGCAGTTCGCGATTGCCGTTCGCAAACTCGCCGACAGTCTTTCCTACGGCACGGATCGCTCCCCCTTCCTCGGCAGCGGCGTCGAGTACGTGCAGTCGCGCCTGTATCAGTTCGGCGACTCGGTGCGCGCACTGGATTGGCGCGTCACGGCCCGCACGGGCAAGCCGTACGTCAAGGAGTACGAATCTCCCAAGACGATGCCGGCCTATCTGCTGATCGACACCTCCGCGTCGATGACGGTGAGTTCCGTGGCGCGCAGCAAGTACGAGACGGCCTTGTTCATCGCCGGCGGCCTGGCGCTGGCCTGCCTCGATCGCGTCAGCCCGGTGGGCGTGGTGGGCGTCGGCGAGCGTGCGCTGCGCATCGAGCCGAGCCTCTCGAAGCAGAAAGTGATGGAGTGGCTGCTGCAGCTGCGCACCTACCGTTTCGATGAAGGCACGACGCTGGGCAGGCGCATCCGGGAGATCACGCCTCGGCTGGCGGAGCGCGCGCTGTTCATCGTGCTGAGCGATCTGCACGATGCCTCCGCGATGACCCCGCTGAAGCACCTGGTGCAGTTGCACGACTGCGTCGTGCTGCAACTGCAGGATCCCATGGAGACGGGTCTGCGCGGCGCAGGTTTCGTGCGCGCTGCGGAGGCCGAGACGGGCAGGGAGTTCACCGCTCTGGGTCGGAACCTGCGCGTCGACCCCGCCCGGATACGCTCCGAATTGCAGAAGGTCGGCATCGACCACCTGCTGATCCGCACGGATCAGCCCTATGCCCATGCGCTGCGGCATCTGTTCCGCAGCCGCAGCGGGCAGGCGCGAGGACAGCGATGAAGGGCCTTGCGGCGCTGTGCGCTGTGGGCGTCCTGTGCCTCGGCGCTCTGGCTCAGGAAGCGCGGGAGGTCCGCATCGGAATCACCACGCGCGTCGAGGGAGTGGTGCTGCCCGGCAGCGAGTTCGAGGCCCGACCCTTCGATGCGAAGTCGCCGCTGGTGCTGCGCATCACGCACGTCTGGCCGCACGGCTCCGACAGGCGCTACGACCTCGAGTTCTACGCGCTCGACCCCGGCGAGTACGATCTGGCGCAGTTCCTGCGGCGCAAGGACGGCACGGAAGCCGGTGCGCTGCCGAAGATCCCGGTGCGCGCTCTTTCCAAGCTGCCCGAGGGTCAGATCAAGCCGCACAGTCCGCAGCCCGGCGATCTGCCCGCGGTGGGCGGTTACACCCGACTGCTGATCGTCGGCAGCGTCATCTGGGTCGCGGGTCTGCTCGCGATCCTGCTGGTCGGACGCAAGCGCAGCGCCGTTCAGGTCCGCAAGGCCAAGCCGCTGTCGATGGCCGAGGAGCTGCGCCCGCTGATCGAAGCCGCCCGCGCGCGCAGCCTCAATTCCTCGGAGCGGTCTCAACTGGAGCTGCGTCTGGTCGCGTTCTGGCGGCAGCGGATGGGACTGGAGCAGAAGGATCCCGTCCAGGCTCTGGCAGCCGTGCGCGCCGATGCTCATGCCGGCGCGCTGCTGCGAGCGGTCGAACAGTGGCTACACGCGCCGGACAACCCGCGCGAAATCGACGTCGAGGCCCTGCTGGCGCCCTATCGCGAGGAGTTGCGGGCCTGATGGAGTGGATTGGGGTCTTCCGCCATCCCTCGCTGCTGGCGCTGCTCGTGCTGCCGGCTGCGCTGCTCTTGTGGACTTGGAGACGTTCAGGCCGCGGCGTGGTCCTGCCGCTGGACGAGTCGAGGATCCCCCACTCGCGGATGGCGCAATTCTTCCTGCGCTGCGCGGAGTCGCTACCGGCGCTCGCGCTGGCCGTGGTGATCGTCATTCTTGCAGGCCCGCAGAAATGGGATGTGCCGCGCTACAAGCGCGCCTTGACCAACATCGAGTTCTGCGTCGATGTCTCTGGCTCCATGACCGCGCAGTTCGGCTCCGGCGATCGCTACACGGGGGCCATGGACGCGATCAACAAGTTCGTCGATGCGCGCAAGGGCGACGCCTTCGGCCTGACATTCTTCGGCAACAACGTGCTGCACTGGGTGCCGCTGACCACGGATCCTTCCGCCGTGAAATGCGCGCCGCCCTTCATGCATCCGCGGCAGCTGCCGTTCTGGTTCGGTGGCACGGAGATCGGCAAGGCGCTGCGCGCCTGCAGGAAAGTGCTGGTGGAGCGCGAGGAGGGCGATCGCATGATCGTGCTCGTGACCGACGGCTACAGCTCGGACTTGAGCGGCGGCGCCGACGAGGAGATCGCCCGCGAGCTGATCCGCGACGACATCACCTGCTACGCGATCAACATCGGGGAATCGCAGGCACCCGACGAGATCGTGCGCATCACCTCGATGACCGGGGGCGAGGCCTTCAACCCGGATGATCCGCGCGGGCTGGAGCATGTCTTCGCCTCGATCGACAAGATGCAGAAGACCCGCATGGAGAAGACGACGGCCGAAGCCAGCGACCATTTCGGGCCGTGGACGCTGGTCGGACTCGGGTTGCTGGCGGCGCTGCTGCTGGCCTTCTTCGGCTTGAGGTACACGCCTTGGTAGATGAGTTGGATCGCTCCCAGTGGCCGCTGATCGCCGCCGCGGTCGCGCTGCTCGTGTGCGCCATGGCGGAGTGGCTGCATGCGCGGCGGATCCGGAGGGTGGCCCAGCTGGCTTTCGGGCCGAGCGGCGCCCCGGCCATCTGGGCGCGAATGGCGCCGGCGCTGCGTTCGCTCGCCTGTGCGGCACTGGCCTGGGGCCTGACGACGCTGCTCGTGATCGAGCCGCGCCGTTATGCCCAGAGCGGCTCGGATGAGGCTTTCGCAGCCGATCCCAAGCACATCCTGCTGGTGCTCGACGTGTCCCCCAGCATGCGGCTTGAGGACGCGGGTCCTGAAAAGAAACAGTCCCGGATGTCTCGCGCTCGCATCCTGATGGAATCGTTCTTCGAGCGCATTCCGCTGGAGGAGTACCGCGTCAGCGTGGTCGCGGTCTACAACGGGGCGAAGCCGGTGGTGATCGACACCAAGGACTTCGAGGTGATCCGCAACATTCTGGGCGATCTGCCGATGAACTACGCGTTTCCGGCGGGCAAGACCAAGCTGTTCGACGGCCTGGAAGAGGCGGCTCGGATCGCCAAGCCCTGGGATCCGCGCAGCACGATCGTGCTCCTGCTCTCCGACGGCGACACGGTTCCGGCGACGGGCATGCCGAGGATGCCCGAGTCGGTCAAGAGCGTGCTCGTGGTCGGGGTGGGCGATCCGCAGGTCGGCAAGTTCATCGATGGACGCCATTCGCGCCAGGACATCTCGACGCTCAAGCAGATTGCGGCCCGACTGGGAGGCACGTTCCACAACGGCAACGACAAGCAGCTCGCCAGCAGCCTGATCGCGCAGGCGACCGGAGCCGAAGAGGAACCCGTCTGGGAGCGGCTGGATCGGCGGGACTACGCCCTGATTGCGATTCTGGCGGGAGCGGGGCTGTTGGCCGTGCTGCCGCTGCTGCTGCACTACCTCGGGACTGCTTGGAAACCCGGAAGAAGGCAAAACCTAGCGGCGTCCTAGGGGTAAGGAGTAGACTCACAGCATGCGCAAGCTACTGATCTTCCTGTGGTTGCTGGTGCCGGTCGGTGCTGCGGCCTATCACTATGGCCCAGGTCAGGAGCATCTGCGCTCGGACGCCGCCGGTCAAGCGATCGCGCGCGCGCGTGACGCGGCGGTGCGCGCCTCGCTCAAGGCAGCGCTCGATGGCGATGAAGCGGCTCGCGAGCTGTGGGCGGAAGCGGAGAGCGCGTACGCAGAGGCCCTCGCACTGCTGCCCGGCGACAAGACCTCGGAAGCGCGCCAGCTGCGACTCGAGCAGGCGAAGGCGCAGATGTTCGTCAGCAAGCTCCCCGACGCCCGCCAAGGTCTGGAGACGCTAGTCGCGGAGCTGGATGCGGACGCGGGGGCGGATGCGGCGATGAAGCGCGAAGCGCGCTCCGCGCTGGCGAACGCGCAGTACTACACGACTTGGCTGATGCGCCTCGAAGGCGCGCCGGAGGCCGAGTGGCAGGCCGAAATCGACGCTTCGCGGCAGAATTACAAGCTGGTCGCGGAACAAGCACTGGCAGGTTCGGACGCCAAGTCCGCCAAGGTGGCTCAGGATGACCTTGAGTCCGCCATCCGGCTGGCTCGGATGGACATCGCGGATCTGCAGGGCCTTCCGCTGCCATCGCAGTGAAAGGGCTGCGGAAGCGGCCGCGGTCGCGGCAGCAAGGGCAAAGGCAAGAACCAGGGCAAGCAGCCTTCGGATGCTCGCGGGGCCGGCAGCGGGCCGCCCCCGGACGGCTCTGGTTCCTGAATCCAGACATAGCCGCCCTTCGCCGCGCGACGGGCGGATCCTCATCGCTGGTGGAGTTTGTTGCATGAATCCGCGCATTTGGCGCCCGTATGCCTTCGTCTTCTGGTCTCTGACGGCAGTTCCGCTGCCTGCCCAAACCGTCATTGTAAGGAGCTCCGCAAGCATCCCCGCGAGCTCCATCTCCGCGGCCGGTGTGATCGAGGAGCCGGACGAATCCACCGATCAGGAGCCGATGGAGGTCGAGGAAGCGCCGCAGGAGGCGGAACCGGCCAAGGGCAAGAAGGAGGAGAAGCCCACGCCGCGCGGCGAGCGCATGAAGCGCAACGACTACGATCGACGCCCGTCGACGATCCTCAAGGTCTGGTCCACGCCGGTGAAGCCGCCCGAAACGACGGCGGCGAACACCGCTTCGGACGCCGAAGCCGTCGAACCTCAGCCGAAGGAACCCGCCGCTCCCGCGGAAGGAGCGCCTGCGGCCGAGACGGAGAAGGCCGCAGTGGAGAAGGCGGCAGTGGAGAAAGCAGCGGCATCGAAGGCCCGCAACAAGGCCAAGGAAGAGGCCGCGAAGAAGAAGGCCGAAGCCGCGGCCATCGAGAACGAGGCGCTTGCCATGCAGCGCATGGTGACGCTGGGCGACTGGGTCGGAATCAAGAGCTACCTCGCCGGCCTCACGTCCAAGGCCGACAAGAAGGTGATCTACGAGCACCTGCTTACGGCGCTGATCCGCGGACCACAGCAGCGGCCGGAGGTCCCGCCTCAGGGACAGCGCTACATCGAGAAGAATCGCTTTGATCCCGCCGACATTCTGGGTCTGGCGGAAGCGAGCGCGCTCGAGCTGACGAAGGAGCAGCTCGCGCAATTGGGCACGCTGCTGCGCCTCTCGCTGGAACAGGGCAACCAGCTCGACACGCTGCTCGCGGGACTGCGGCCGCGCATGACGGAAGCGCAGTTCGTGCTGCAGCGCCGCCCACTGGCACGCGTGCTGGCCGCGGCGGGCGAGCTGGTCGCCATGGGTGAATTCCTGCCTTCCGTGGACGAGGCCGAGAAGTCGAACGACCGCGAGGGCCTCAACCTGCTGGCGCGCCATCTGCTCGCCCAAAACGCCAAGGACGGCAAGATCGAATGGCTGGAGGGCGCCTGGAAGGTCACGCAGGCGGCCTTGGCTGCCGGCGATGTCGACGAGAAGGAAAAGCAGGAAGCATTGAGCCGCGCCGTCGATCTCGCGCCGCGCATCTCGAAGGAACTCGGCCAGAAATGGCTCGATGAGAGCTTCACGGCGCGCCCCGAACGCGGCATGGAAATCCTCGCCTCGATCGGCGGCAGCACATCGACCGCGCTGGCGGCCAAGGCACCGCAGCCCGAGGAGCGCAAGAAGCTGCTGGAACTTCAGGTCACCGCCGCCAAGGCTCTGCTGACGGCCGCACCGGAACGGGCCCAGTCCTGGGCTCGCGAACTCTCCCTGCTGGCGAACAATTGGCTGCGCGAGGCGCTCGTGACCTATCAGTTCGACAAGTCGAACTCGCTGGGGCCGAAAATGCAGCGCGACACCTACGGCAACTTCTACTTCTTCGACGAGGAGTACCAGAACCGGGGCAACGCGCCGTCACCGCTGAAGCCCGGCGAGATTCTTGAGCTGCGGCCGAGCGACGTCTGGCTGGACTTGGTCGAGGAGTCGCTGCGGCCCAAGTATCACATGGTCTTCGCGCAGCTGTATCTCAAGGTGGGCGAGGAAGCCAAGGCCTTCCCCTACATCGAGGCGCTGGCCAAGGTGCATCCCAAGCCCGCCAAACAGCTGGTGGACGAGTTCTTCCGCGTGTGGGCCAAGAACCACAATCCGGACCAAAACCAGAACCGCAACCAGTACGTGTACTTCTACGGCTTCGAGGAACGCGCCAACAGCATTCCCCTGACCCGTTCGAAGCAGGAGCGCAATCTGGAAGAGCTTGGTCAGTGGGTGCAGCGCCTCAAGGCCCTCCCGATCGAAGACATCGTCGATCCCAAGCTGCTCGCGCAGGCGTTCACGGCGGCGCACAGCAAGGCCGAGGTCTACCGCCTCGAGACCATCGAGCGCATTTTCGGCTCGATGAAGGCGCTGGATCCCGAGACTCTGGCCACGCTGATGGAGCAGATGCGCACCAATCTGCTCAACATCTGGAACGATCCCGCCGTGCAGCGCGATGCCAAGACCAAGCGCAACAAGCAGGACATCGAGGTCGAGGTGCTGCGCGGCTACGAGCTGGCCCAGGCCACGCTTTCCTCCGCTCTCGCACAGCATTCCAGCAGCTGGCAGCTGGCATTAGCCGATGCGGCCCTCCGGCACGATGAGAACGACTACCGCAAGGAACTGAAGAAAGACGCGGGCTTCTCCGAGCGGCGCCAGGATGCCCTGAACCGTTTTGCGGCAGCCGCGGAGCTGTACCGGGTGCGAGCCGAAACCCTGCCGCAGGAGCAGGAGTCCGCTGATGTCTACGTGACCTGGTTCTACGCGGCCCTCGGCGCCGTCGACCTGCGCGCCATCAACCATGAGCGCGTGGCGGCCGACAGGGAATTCCCGCGGATCAAGGCAGCTTTGGCTGCGATACCCGGCGAAAAGGGCGAACGCCATCTGGCGATATTCACCAACACGCTCTTCACGCGCATGGGCAACGCCAACCCAGCCGTCAAGTTCCGCTATGTGCGCGAGGGACTGGGGATCTGCGGCGACCACGATCTCGCCAGCGATGCGCGCAAGCTCTACGACTACTACAAGGATCTTGTCACCGAGATCCGGCTCGTCGCCAGCATCGACGGCTCCGATCGCGTCGGGCACGATGAATCCTTCGGCCTGCGCGTCGACATCCGCCACACCAAGGAAATCGAACGGGAATCCGGCGGATTCGGGAAGTATCTCCAGAATCAGAACGCGCTCAACTTCTCGTTCAACTACGGCCGTCCCACCGAGGACTACCGCGACAAGTTCGAACAGGCGGCACGCGAGGCGCTCAAGGAGAACTTTGAAGTGCTTTCGGTCACCTTCAACAGTCCCGAAACCAAGTCGGTCGCCGCTTCGGAGTATGGCTGGCGCACGACCCACTACGCTTACCTGCTGCTGAAGCCGCGCGGGCCACAGGTGGACCGCATCCCCTCGCTGCGTCTCGATTTGGACTTCCTCGACACCTCCGGCTACGCCGTCCTGCCGATCGAAACCCCGATCGTCGCGCTCGACTGCACCGCTCCCAGGGGCGAGCCGCGGCCCTTCGAGGGATTGCAGCTGTCCCAGACCCTGGACGAGCGTCAGGCCAAGGATGGCAAGCTCGTGATGGAGGTCAAGGCACGCGCCATCGGATTGCTACCGTCCTTCCAAGACCTCGTGCAGTTCGCGCCCGGGGATTTTGAGATCGTCAAGCGCGATGACACCAGCAACTCCGTCGTCAAATTCGACGATGAAGGCAAGGGCGAGGACGTCCAGTGCGAGCGCACCTTTACGCTGACGCTCAAGGGACGCGAAGGACTCGCCGAGCTTCCCAAGGAGTTCGCCTTCCCCACCCCGAAGGTCGAGGGCGCCAAGCTGGAGAACTTCCGCTACGAGGATGCGGATCTGGCGAGCGTCGGACCGGTTGTGGCCCTCGAACGTCAGTACGGCAAGCAGAGTCGGGCGTGGATCTGGTGGACAGCCGGACTGGCCCTGCTGGCGGGTGGAGCCTTCGTGGCCATGCGCCGCAACCGCCCCGTGGAAACAGCCGGTGAAGGCGGCGTTGCGCTTCCGGACGAGTTGACGCCATTCACCGTGCTCGGCTTCCTGCGCCAGATCGAGGCCAACGGCGTTGCCAGCGACCGCAGGTCGGCGCTGCAGGCCGAGATCGCACGGCTGGAAGAGCACTACTTCGGCACCAGCGGCGGTGCTTCACCGGATCTCTCGCGCATCGCCAGAGAATGGGCGGCGCAGACGCGCTGAGCGCACTCGACCGACAAAGCGCCTGCAAGCCATGACGCTGCCCCGGTTCGTGCCTCACACCCAGCGCCATGTGCCCGAGGTCTCCGCGGAGGAGGCCGCACGGCGCTTCCACGCCGTCCTCAGCCAGCGACGCAGCATCCGCGAGTTCAGCACTCGGCCGGTCTCCCGCGAGACGGTGGAATGGCTCGTCCGCTGTGCAGCCAGTGCCCCCAGCGGCGCGAACCGCCAGCCTTGGCGCTTTGTCTGCGTGCAGGACAAGGCGATCCAGCATCGGATCCGCGTCGGCGCTGAAGCGGAAGAGCGCGAGTTCTATGCCCGGCGCGCCACACCCGAATGGCTCGAAGCGCTCGCACCTTTGGGCACCGACGCGAACAAGGAGTTCTTGGAGGTCGCGCCCTGGCTCATCGTCGTCTTTCGACTCACCCGGGGCGATTCCGATGAGACGCTTTACTACACGCACGAGTCGGTCGGGATCGCCTGCGGCATGCTGCTCGCCGCGGCTCAGGATGCCGGACTTGCCACGCTGACGCACACACCCAGCCCAATGGCCTTTCTCGCGGAGATTCTCGGGCGCCCATCCCATGAGAAACCCTATCTGCTGATTCCCGTGGGCTACGCCAGCGACGACTGCCAGGTGCCTGAAGCGGCACTGCTGAAGAAGCCCTTTACGGAAATCGCGGTGTTTCTTTGATTCACCTTGAGCACAGCGTGTCCCTCTGGCCGACCTCTACGGCGATATGACTTCTCAACCCCTGCTTCGCGGCGGCATTGATCTGGGCGGCACCAAGATCGCATCGGTCGTCGTCGATGAGGACAATCGAGTGCTCGGGTCCGCCCGGGAGGAGACTCCGAAATCGGGCGGCTCTGGACGCGTGCTCGATGCAGCCGCGGCCACACTGGCAAAGGCCCTGCAGACCGCGGGAACCCCTGCTCGCGGCCTGCGCGCCGTCGGAATGGGCTCACCTGGCGCAGTGGACGCGGCGAAAGGCACGATTTCGCATGCCAGCAATGTGACCGGATTCGGCAGCCGGGTGCGAGCGGCTGAGGAGCTGCGGACACGGCTAGGGGTGCCTGTTTTTCTGGGCAACGATGTCGGCGTCGCGGTCGATGCGGAGGCGGCGCTGGGCGCCGGACGCCCCTTCGACTCCTTTCTCGGTGTGTGGTGGGGCACCGGAGTCGGCGGCGGCGTGATCCTGCAGCGCAGGCGCTGGCTCGGTCGCGGGCATGCGGGCGAGTTTGGCCACACGCTGGTGAAGAAGAATGGCGCCAAGTGCCCCTGCGGCAGGAAAGGCTGCCTGGAGGCCTATGCGGGGCGTCTTTCGATGGAGGAACGCGCAAGGAAATTCGCGGGCTGGGGCCGTACCACGGAGCTCTTCGAGCTGATGGAGAAAAAAGGGCTCACCCGGCTCTCCAGCGGAATCTGGGCCAAGGCCGTCGAGCGCGAAGATGCATTGGCGCTGGATATTCTGGATCGCGCCACGGAGGCCCTGGCGCTGGCCATGGCTTCCACAGCCAACTTGCTCGACCTCGATGGAATCGTGCTCGGCGGCGGATTGGGAGCCAGGCTCGGTCCGATCTTCAAGGCCAAGATCGAGAAGCAGATGCACGAGCAGCTGTTCGTGCCCGAGCGCCCGCCCAGATTGGTGATGAGCGAACTCGGCGACGATGCGGGTGCGATCGGAGCGGCGCTGCTCGCCCGGCAGACGGCCTGAGCTGTATCCCCTAGCGGCGACCCGGCATGGCATCCACGCTCGCCTCCAGAAAGACATCCATCTGCTGACCCGGATAGACCGGCAGCGCGTCGGGAGCGAACGAATAGATCACCTGCAGGACCCGCGTGTCCACGCGCTCAAAGCTGTCTCCCGTCAGCGAGCGCTTGGGCAGCACATAAGGGTCGACGCGTACGAAGGTCAGTTCGGTCGAGAGTTGCCCGTTGCCCTTCACGAAGCCAAGACCCTTGGCGTCCCTGCGAAAACGCCAGGCATCGTTTTCATCGATGTCCACGCGCACGTGCAGCCTGCGGAGATCGCCGAGCAGCAGCAGCGGGCGTGACCCCGAGGCGGCTTCCGCCCACTCCCCCGCGCGAGCGTTGAGCTGCAGCACCGTGCCTGCGATGGGAGCCCTGACCGTGCGGCGCGCGATCTCGATTTCCACTTCGCGCACGGCGGCTTCGGAGGACTGCACGCGCGCCTCGGCGAGCTTGAGCTCTGGCTCAAAGGCTCCGGCCTTGGTGCGCGAATAGACTGCCTGTGCGCGCTGCAACTCGGCCTCGGCGCGCTGGACCGCAAAACGTCTGGCGAGGCGCAGGTCTTCACTGACGGCACGCGGGTCCCGTAGGCCTTCGATCAGCGCCAGACTCGCCTTGGCGTCAGCGAGCGCGACCTCTGCTCTGGCGACATCCGCCTGCAGCGGCGGCAGATCTTCCGTTCGCGGCAGGGCGCGCAGGCGCGCGAGTTCCGCCGCGGCCTCCAGCACCTGTGCACGGCGCGTGCCCAGCGCGGCTTCCAGAGACACCGTCTCGAGCCTCAACAGCGGATCGCCGGCATTCACCACCTGCCCGCGCTCGATCATGACCTGCTCGATGCGGCCGGAAACAGGCAGCCCCACGGCGATGTCCTCGCTCGCGCTCTCGATCAGCCCGGCGCCGCTGATGCGCTTTGCAAACTCGGGGCGCGCGGGCTCGGCCTGCAGGGGAGCGATGGGCATGGGGGTGCTGCCGCGCTGGATCGTGTAGCCCGCGACAAAGAATCCCGCGAGGCTGAGGGCCGGAATGATCAGGCGTTTGGCGTTCATGAGGCTTGTTGCGGCGTGGTGTCTTCAACGATGCGACCGTCTTCCATGCGCAGGATCCGGTCGGCGAAGGAGTAGATGCGTGAGTCGTGCGTCACGACGATGAGCGCGCGCTCAGGCCGGCGGCCGACCTTGACCAGCATCTCCATGACCTTGTGGCCGTTCTCGGCATCGAGGGCGCTGGTCGGCTCGTCGCAGACCAGCACGCGCGGCTCGTGCACGAGTGCTCTGGCGATCGCCACCCGCTGTTGCTGGCCTCCCGACAGCTTGCCGGGCTTGATGCCTGCGCGGTCGGCGAGCTCGAGCTGACCGAGCACCCCGCGCGCGCGCTGAAGGGCCTCTGACACGCGCATGCCCTGAAGAATCAGCGGCATGGCCACATTGTGCTCCACGGTCAGCGTGGGCACGAGATTGAGCGTCTGGAACACGAAACCCACGTTTCGGCCGCGCCAGCCGGTGCGTTGGCGCTCAGTGTACGCCTCCGGGTTTTCGCCGAAGATGCGGATCTCGCCGCCGTCCTTGCGCAGGATTCCCGAGAGGATCGAAATCAGCGTGGTCTTCCCGCAGCCTGAGGGCCCGACCAGCAGCGTGACTTCCCCGGCGCGAATCTCCAGATCCACCCCCCGCAGCGCCTGAACCGCAGTCTCGCCGGAACCGAAGCTGCGCGTCAGCTGCCGGCATTCGATGGCGTTCGCCGCACTCATCCCTTGAACACCACCGCCGGATCGAGGCTCAGGACGCGACGCAAGCTGAAAACAGCGGCCATTAGACAGCACACGAGGATGCCGACGGCCCCGAGCACCACCACCTGCCAGGTCATCTGGAAGGCCAAACCGCTCTGCTCGAGGAAATAGCCCGAGATCGCGGCGATACCGAGCCCGATGCCGAGCCCCATCGCGGCTGCGAAGGCGACTTGCACGCTGACAAGCCTCAGCAGATAGCCGTTGCCTGCGCCCATGGCCTTCATGGCGGCGAAGGACTTCTGATTCTCGACCACGAAGTTGTGCAGCATCTGGGCCGCCACAAGCACTCCGATGATGAAGCCGAGCATGATCGTGACGCCGAAGTTCTCGAGGATTCCCGTCTTGCGCAGGATGAAGCCCTTCGAGAGCTCTTCGAAGCCCTCGGAGGTGTACGCTGCCAGACCGGTGGCGGCTTCGACGCGCCGCGCCACTTCCTTGGCGTCCGAACCCGGGCTGACGCGGGCGAGCACGAAGGTCATCAGCTTGCGTTCGCGCGGAGCCATCCGCAGCGCACGGCTGTAGGTCGTGTAGATGACCGCATCCCAGAAGAACTCGACCGAGCGCTTGGCCACACCGACCACTACGGCATCGTGATCGTTGATGTCGAGGCGGTCCCCCATGCGCAGGGCACGAGGACCTTCTCCCTCCATCCCGCGAGTCAGGCGCAACGCGTCGTTGACATCGCGCACATCGACGATCACGGCGCGATCCTGTCTCAGGTCTTCGAGTCGGCCCTCGAGCATGATCGGAGGCGCGCCCGCCAGGGTGGCATCGTCGATGCCGACCATGCGCACGTTGCGTCGCGTGCCGTCTGGCAGGCGCACCTGGATGTAGGCCTTGTACATCGGAACCGCCCACTCGATGCCCGCCACGCCGCGGACCCGCTGAAGCGCATTCGACTGGATCGGTTTGCGGTCTTCGGTGAACTCGGTCTGCGTGTCCATGATCCACAGATCCGCCTGCGCTGTGTCCCGGATCCAGGAGGCCGTGCGCTCCGTAAAGCCGGTGAAGATCGATGCCTGCTGCGTGATCAGGAGCGCGGCAAAGGCCAGGCCCACGACGAGCCCGAAATAGCGGGCGCGATCGCCCAGCAGCATCTCCAGCGCCGTGCGGATCACTCCAGGCTCCTCATCCCGTGCCTGACAATCCAGCGCGTGTGCGGATGGTCGGATTCCGCCAGCCATTCGCTCGCCAGCGACCGCACCCAGTCGGGCCGGGTCTTCGAGGCATCGTTGATCCAGTTGCCGACCGATTTGCGCACATACAAGCTGTCATCCGCACTCACCGCATCGAGCAGCCTGCGGCCGAGCTCCGGCTGCTGCTTCAGTTCGAGGATGTGAGCGCACCACACGCCGCGGGGCCGCGTGGTCTCGACCGCGCAGCGGCGCACATGGGCATCCCGCTCCAGCGACCAAGGCTGCAGCAATCGGAAGGTACGCTTCAGATCGGCGGTCAAGTGCGGGCGCAACGCCATCCACGCGAATTCCCGAACGGCCATGTGCGGGTCGGCGGCGAAGCGGCGCGTAGCTTCGATCCGCTCCTTCAGGCTGAGACCCGGTCGCTTCTGCGCAAGGCAGCAGGCCCAATTCCGCACGCTGTCCATGGGATGACCCGCGAGCCGCTCGCGTACGCGCTCGCCCCGCTCGCCGGAGGGCAGGGACTCATGAATCGCGTCGACGATGGTCCTGGTGCGCTCCATGATGCCAAGCCCCTGAACCGCTTCCGCCGCTGCCGCGATGCGCGGTGTTTCGCGGCGCAAACCGGCTTGAGGCAGGGTACAGCGCACAAGCGTCGGCATGTCGATCGACATCCACTCGATCGCCGTCCGAGTGGGCTCCTCGCCGCGCGAAAGCGCCCGGCGCAGGCCGACATCGATGTCCGCCAGGCGTACCGCGCCCTTGCGAGGTTTGGCGTGCTGCTGCATGAAAGCTCCATTATGCTCTCCGCCCATGACCACGCGCATCGAGGAGTCTGTTTCGATTCCGCAAGACCCGAACCGGGTCTGGCCGCTGCTGGCGGATCCGGCAGCCTGGCCGCGCTGGATCGAGGGCCTCCAGAGCGCCGAAAGCGCTCCGCCCGGAGCTCTCGGCGACGGTTCGAGCGTTCGCATCGCCCCGGTCAAGGGGCCTGCCGTCGAAGCTCGAGTGGTGCATCACGTCCCGCGACAGGCGATCGAGTTGGAAGCCCGCGGGTTGCCGATGGACCTCGATGTCCGCGTGGAAATCCGACTCTCCCCCGAGGGGAGCGGTTCACGGGTCAGCATCACGATGTCCACCGAGCTCAGCGGCATGCTGATCTTCGCCGAGAAGCTGGTGGTCGCCAAGGGCAGCGCGGCCTTGCGGCGCTGGCTGGATCGACTGCTCCAGACGGCAGGCTGATCAGGGCTTGAAGCCCAGGATCTCGTCGATGGTTCCGGTGCTGACCGAGTGGTAGCGCGGTCGCGCCTTGGCGTAGATGGCCTTCGCTCGCGCCAGCCCGGGCTCCGTTCTGGCTAGCTCCTTGTAGAGGGGGCTCAGGAACTTGCGCCGGCCCACGTTCATCAGGAACTCCTCCAGCCGAGCGTCAGCGGGCTTGTAGCCGTAGCGAATGGCGAGGCGCAGCCAGAGCACGAGGATCTCACTGTTGCCCGTCTTCGTCAGACCGAAACGCGCATCGAGTCGGCTCATCGCCGCCGCGTCGAGATCCTGCTCGATTCCCTCGAGGAAATGCTGCCATTGCTGGGTCACCCAGCCCCCGGCGTCGATCGCGTCGACTTGCCTGGAGAGACGCCACTTGGTCAGTTCCCGGTCGACGCGGTTGAGCGCATCCGTGCTCGGTCGGGGGGCATCCGCTGGCAATCCCGGTTTGCGAATCCACTCGTCGATTGAGAGCGCCGCGTAGCGCGTCCGATCTTCGGCGATCAGCTCGGAATCGAGGAAGGCGAGGAATGTTTCCGTGGTGACGCTTTGAAAGGCGTGCTGGTCGAACCATTCCCGCAGGAAGCGGTCGAAGCGCTCGCGACCGGCCAGCTCCTCCAGACGAGTCAGGAACAGGGCGCCTTTGGTGTACGGAACGTCCGAGAATCCTTCGTCCGGATGCTGGTCCGCCCGCAGCCGGATGTGCAGTTCCGTCTGCCAGGGCTCAAGCTCCTTGAGCGTCCGCTCGAGATCGGCAATGGAAAGCTGCCGTTCCATGCGCGCTCGCTCGACGCCGAAGACGCTCTCCATGATCCGGCCTTCGAAATACACCGTGAAGCCCTCGTTGAGCCAGAAATCGCGCCAGGTCCCGTTGGTGACGAGGTTCCCCGACCACGAATGCGCCAATTCGTGCGCCACCAGGGAGACGAGCGACTTGTCCCCGGCCAGAATGGTCGGCGTGGCGAAGGTGAGCCGCGGGTTCTCCATGCCTCCGAAAGGGAAGGCCGGCGGCAGAATGATCAGGTCGTAGCGTTCCCAGCGGTAAGGACCGAAGAGACGCTCGGCCTCCACGATCATGCGCTCGGTGTCGAGGAGTTCCTCGCGCGCGCTCTTCACCAGCGCCGGGTCGGCCCAAACTCCGCAGCGCTTGGAAATCGGCTCGAAGGCGAGCTTCCCACAGGCCAGCGCAATGAGGTAGGAGGGTATCGGCTGCTGCATGCGGAACAGGTAGGCCCGCTGAGCATCCTGACCCAGCGATTCCGCGCTCATCACGGGGGTCAGGCCCTCGGGGACCCGCACGCGTGCGTCGTAAGTGATGCGCACGCCCGGAGTGTCCTGCAGCGGGATCCAGGTTCGGGTGAGGATCGATTGACCCTGCGTGAACAGGAAGGGGTGCTTGCGGCCGTGAGTTTGAGCAGGATCCAGCCACTGGACGGCCTCGCATTGCGCCGTCGTCTCGTACTCGATCGTGACGGAGCGGTCCTGCGGCTCCAACTCGATCTTCAGTTCCGGGCCGAGCACCTGGTCCTCCGCGCCAAGCGTCGAGGGGCGCGGTCTGCCATCCGCGCCTAGTACCCTTCCCAGCTTGAGGGCCTTGGCATCGAGCAGCAGGGGTGCCCGCGGATCCTTGCGCTCCAGATCAAGACGGACGCTGCCTCGAATCACCCGAGCCTGAAAATCGAGTTCGATGTCGAGGCTGGCGTGGGTGACTCGGACCGCCTCGGGGCGGGCGTGGCTGTGGACGTCCATGGAACGGCAGGCGCTCAGCAGAGCGACCAGAAGTGAGCAAAGCAGGAGGCGGCGGATCACGGTCCCGACAGGCTCGCGCAAGATCGCTCCATTGGCAACTGCCTGGTGTCGATTAGGATATTCTCTGCTGGAAGAGACCTGCGGTTGATGCCCCCCCGACTGCCATGGAAGGCCGCACTCGTGCTCATCGCGGGATTCGCCGCGGCGGGTGAGTTCGCTTTGCGCGCAGCCCGGTTCCAGTATCCATCCGCGGCCGATCGGGCGCTGCGTGCGCCGGCGGGTCCTTATGTGCTCGATCCGCAGCGGCTGTGGAAGCTGAAAGCGGGCGAACCCCTTCCATGGGCGCCCGACGAGCGTGTCAACGCGCGCTGCATGCGCGGCCCGGACGTTCCCGACGCTCGCTCCCAGACCAACCTGCGCTTCGCCGTGCTGGGCTCCGATGCCGCGCTCGGCGCGGGCGTGGCTTGGAACGAGACCTGGCCTGCGATGCTGGCGGCGGCGCTGGAACGCAGCGGGCACCCGACCGAAGTGCTGGTCGCGGCCTGCGAGGGAGCGACGGTGCGCATGTCGCTGGAACGCTGGCGCAGGGATGTGCGGGAGCTGCAGCCCGATTTGGTCTTCGTCTGCCACGCTGGCACCGATGAGCTGACCGCCGCAGCTTTGGGCATCAGCGACGAGGCGCGCCTTGCGGATCCTGCGCGCTTCTCGATCGAGCCGCAGCGCCTGGACGCGCTCCGCGGAGCCCTGCGCATGTCCCAGTTCGCCGACTGGATCCTCGACATCCAGAGTGGAGCGTACTGGCAGTGGCGCCAGCAGAGCCTCGATGAGCAGCGCCTACGCGCCGCGCAGCAGACTTTCGACGTCAAGGGCACGCGTCGGGTGCTGTGGAGCGAATTCCTCGAGCAGACGCGCATTCTGAGCGGCGAAATACGCCTCAGCGGCGCGAACCTGTTCCTGATGCCGATTCCAGGCGAGGAGCTGCTGCGCGGACGATCCCCTGTCGCCAGAGGCTACCTGACCGTCGTCGAGAAGCTCGCCGCCGAGGAGAAACTGCCGGCGCTTTCCCCGCTTTCGGTCCTGCAGAGCGCCAAGCTGCCCATCGAAACGCTCGTCAGGAGCGCAGCCCTGACACCTGAAGGACACCGGATCTTGGCCGAGCATCTGGCCTCCGTGCTCGTGCCCCGCGCAGGAGAGCTGCGCCGATGAACCGGATACTCAGATCGGAGACCCTGTGCGCGACCCTGCTGCTGGTTCTTTCGCTGGTGGCTTTCCTCTGGGAACCGATCAGCCGGTACTCGGATGTTCACTACTCGACGGCCGATTTCCTGCAGAACTTCTCGCTGCTGAAGGTCGAGCCCGGCCATGCGCCGCTCAACGCCGCGCTCTCCGACCCGCCCACCGAGATGCAGCCCTGGGCCATGTTCGCGCGCGACGAAATCGCCGCCGGACGCTTTCCGTGGTGGAATCCGCTGAGCGGAACGGGCGCCCCGCATTTCGCGAACTATCAGTCCGCGGTGCTTTCGCCGTTTTCCGTCCCCTTCTATCTGTTCTCATTCAAGCTGGCCCTGATCCTCAGCGCCGCGCTCAAGCTCTTCGCGCTGGGTTTCCTGACCTACCTGTTCCTGCGCGAGATCCGGCTCGGATTCATCGCCGGGCTCTTCGGCGCGCTGGCCTTCATGTACAGCGGCCACAATGTGCTGCTGCTCGCCTACCCGCACCCCGGAGCACTCGTCGTTCTGCCCGGTGGATGCCTGTTCGTCGAACGCGCCCTTCGCAGGGGTCTCGAAGGCCGAAACTGGTGGCGTGAGCTGGTCGGCCTGTGCGCCGTGATGGTCTGCGGGATCTTCGCGGGCAACCCCGAGCCCTTCTACTTCGCCGCGCTGCTCGTCGGAGCGTATGCCGCCGCACGGCTGTGCGGCGGCTGGATCGAGCGCCGCAGGGATCCCGGAAGCCTGCGGATCCTGCGCAAAGCGGCACTCGGGCTGGCGCTGGCCTGCGTCATCGCGGCCGGGATCGGAGCGATCCAGATCCTGCCCTTCTTCGAATACCTGCACAACAGCCGCGTTTACGAGCAGCGCAGCGCAGTTCAGACCCCACTCGATCCGCGCTACTGGCCGCTGAGCATGTTCCCGGACATCCTGGGCACGCCGCGCGGTCCGTATCTGCTCGGCTACGAGATTCCCCCGCCGAACTACGAGCTGATACTCACGGCGCACATCGGCGCACTGGTGAGCTTCCTCGCCATCCTCGCCGGAACGCTCGTGCGAAAGGATCGCCACGCGCGCTTCTTCTGGATCTTCGCGGGGCTGTGGCTGGTCTACGCCTACAACCTCTTCGGGCTCTCGCGCTTCTTCGCGTACATCCCCTCGCTAGACATGGCGCCCATGAACCGTAGTCAGGGAGACTGGCTGTTCTGTCTGGCGGTGTTGGCAGCGCTGCTCGTCGACCGGGTCATGCGAGCGGGCGAGACGCGGCGCTGGATTCCAGCGCTGGTGTTGCTGCTCTGCGCAGGAGCCTTCGCCTCCGCCAACCTGATCGGCGCAGACCGTCTGATCGCGGCCTTTTCGCAGGTATCCAGCCCCAACCACGACAAGTTCGCCCCCTTCGTGCCAACCCACATCGCACGCATGGGCTGGCTCTTCGCACTCGGCTGCGGGCTCGTGGCGCTCCTCTTGCTGCTGCGCGAGGGCCGATTCCGCAGCTTCCTGGCTCTCGGCCTGCTGCCGCTCGTGTTCCTGCCGACGGGCTGGCGCTGGCATGATTACAACCCGGTCTGCGAAGACCGCATGTTCTTCGCGATGACGCCCGAGCTGGCGAGGCTCAAGCAGCGTGTCGGCGAGGAGCGCGTGGCGATCCTCGGTGAGGACTCGCTGCCCCCGATGACCAACCTTGCGTGGCGCATCAGCATCCTGCCCAACTATGACGCGCTCTGGGTGCGCGATCTGGACACGCTCCACCGGGTCATGTTCGGCGACACGCACAACTGGCGGCCGCTGATGAAGGGCAGCGAACGCGCCCTGAAGCTCTTCGGGACGCGCTGGGTGCTCGCCAAGTGGAACTGGATCGGTTTCGACTCGGGTCTGGCGCGTCTCCCGCGCAATCAGGACCAGTCCCTGCTGCGTCACGAGATCGTCCACGGCAGGCCGCTTGCGCAGAGCTTCACTTGCCATGCGGCCAACCTGCAGTCCGTCATGGTGTATCTGTCGGGTTATCCCGACGCCCCGGACCAGCCCTTCCGTTTCCGACTGGTGGACGAATCGGAAGGCGGAACCGTCCATGAAGAGCTGATCACGACGAGCCAGATCCGGGCGAGCATCTACACCCGCCGCCAGCAGGCTTTCCCGCTCGACCCCAAGGCCTCGCCCCCCGGTCGCCCGATTGTTTTCCGCTTCCAGCCGCAACCCGAATCCAGCGGCCGGCGCTACCGCCTCGAACTGGAACCGACGGAAAACAACGGCGGAACGCGGGTCTTTGGCTGGGGCCACTCGCTGCTTGCCTACAGCGAGGGCGAAGCACGTCTGGGCCCCGATCGACTGCCCGGCGAGTTGCTGTTCGACTTCACGTTCAACGACGAGCGCTTCGAGCTGGTGGAGCAGCTCGGAGAATATGGACTCTACCGCCACCGCAACCCGAGCGAACTGTTCACGATCGTCGGCGGAGCGGTGAACGCCGAATCCGACAGCGAGTGCATCGCGCTGCTGCGCGCACCAACCTTTGATCCCAAGCGCTTGGTGGTGCGCTGCAACTACATGACGCGCGGCCGGATTGACGAGGAAGCGACACCGCAGACGCGCCGCAGCGATTACCGCCTGATCAAGACCAAGAACTCCGTCAAGGTCTACATGGTCCTCAACGACAATCAGTCGATCGTTTGGATCGAGGATGAAGCCACGTTCCTCGCCAACAAGTTCGACTGGAAGCGCGTGGAGACCATTCCCGAGGAGGAGTTCGCGCGCTTCCGCATCCTTCAGGACGATCCGGATACCGTGGCGCGACTGGGCATGGTCGTCGTGGCGCCGCAGGAGGCCGGTGCCGCCGCCCCCACCGTGCTGGAGAGCACCCCGACACGCCACCGCCTGCGGATCACGCGCTCGCAGCCGGGCTGGCTGGTGATCAGCCAGGCCCACTATCCGGGCTGGGTGGCGCGCGTCGCAGGCGAGCGCGTGCCCGTGGAGCGCGCGAACTACGGCTTCAGCACCGTGGCGCTGCCCAAGGGCGACTACGAGCTGGTTTTCGCCTACGAGTCGAACACGGTGCGGCTGGCGCTCTTGATCAGCCTGGGATCGCTTCTGGCGGGCCTCTTGCTGTGCTTCACGTGGAAACGCTGGTGATCTTCACGGGCGCCGGCATCAGCGCCGAGAGCGGACTTCAGACCTTCCGCGGCGCAGAAGGCCTGTGGGAAGGTCACCGCATCGAAGATGTCGCGACTGCCGAAGCCTGGAGCCGCAATCGCGCGCTGGTGCAGGAGTTCTACAACCAACGGCGAAGATCCGTGCTGGCGGCCGAGCCCAACGCCGCCCACCGCGCGCTGGTGGAGCTGGACTCCCGCTTTGACACCTGGATAGTCACGCAGAATATCGACGACCTGCACGAGCGTGCGGGCTCGGCGCGCGTGCTGCACCTGCACGGGGAGATCCGCAAATCGCAGAGCAGCCTGGATCCCGCACGGGTGTACGACATCGACGGTTCGGAACTCCGCGAGGGCATGCTCTGCGAGGGCGGCTCGCAGTTGCGTCCGCACGTAGTCTGGTTCGGCGAGCCCGTCCCGATGATCGGCCCGGCGACGGCGCTGGCCGAGCGCGCGGCGCATTTCGTCGTCATCGGCACTTCACTGCAGGTCTATCCCGCGGCCAGCCTGCTGGAGTACGTGCCCGCGAACTCAGCCATCACGCTGATCGATCCCTCCGCCGACCGGATCGCCTGCCCGCGCCCTGTGCGGCGGATCGCGAAAACGGCCAGCGCCGGCGTGCCTGAGTTCGTCAAGGAACTCTGCAGCAGCGCCGGCCGTTGAACTGGTCTGGGGGTGGGCATCACTGAGCGACCACGCGGAGGAGCCGTGGTTACTAGTCCTGAACCAGCGCGTTCTTGCGTGCATCGATCAGCAGCGTCGGCACGCTCGTGCACAAGCGTACGGGCGCACCGCTGTGGCAGACTCCCCAGCAGGCCAAACGCAGCGTAGACTCCGGAAATGAACTCCGCTGACGCGCCAAATGTCACGCAACAGACCGTACAGCTAGTAGGCAGGGAGGCCGAGCTGGCGACGCTGCTGTTGCTACTAGGGCCGGGCGGCCCGCAGATCTCGCATGTGCATGGTGTGCCGGGGATCGGTAAGTCAAGTCTGCTGCGTGAACTCGCCGTACGGGCCTTCCGGAACAGCATGGAGGTGCGGGTGCTCGATTGCCGCGCGATCGAGCCCACAGAGCAGGGGATGATGCGCGCTCTCGCGGCCGCGGGCATGAACGTTCGCGCATCGGGGGGCCTGCATGGCGCCGTGTGTCTCGACAACTACGACTCGTTCCTGCTGCTGGACGCTTGGATTCGTGACCAGTTCTTGCAGCGGAATCCCTCCCTTCGGCTCGTACTGTGTTCACGTCGGCCACCAAATGCTGCATGGGTTGCGGCGGAAGGCCTGCATGTCAGTCTTCGGCTGCGCGAACTTGATTCTTCAGCAGCTCGGCTTGTACTCGAGCAAGCTGGCATTTCCGGCCCAGTGGCGGAGCGCATCCTCACTTTCGCGTGTGGTCACCCACTTGCTCTGCGACTGGCTGGGGCTGCGGCTCAGCAGCATTCCGGCGATTTTCCAGACGACTTGGCATTGCACCAGACCGTCAACCAGCTGGCCCACTACTTTCTCGAGGGATCGGATGCATCGTTGCGCGTCGCGTTGGAGGCGATGGCCTCGGTGCGTCGGCTCACGATTCCTCTGCTCGCCGCGATGTGCGGCGAGACGGATGCTGGGTTGCTCTACGAGCGCTTGGCGCAATCACCAGTTGTGGAGACGCGCAAGGACGGACTTGTGCTGCACCCCGCCGTTCAAGAGGCCATCACGCATCGGCTGAAGGCCTCCGATCCGGCGCGCTTCAACGCCTTCAGGCGGGCGGCATGGCGCGAGTTGGAACGCAGTGCCGACGAGATTGCCGTATCGGAACTGTGGCGCTACACGGCGGATGTGATCCACTTGGTCGACAATCCGATCATTCGCGAGGCCTTCTTCCCGAGCGCGCAACACAAGCATGTTGTGGAGCGCGCTCGCCCGGCGGATCTGGAGGCCGTGCTTCAGATCGCTGAAAGACACGACGGTTCCGCGGGACGGGCCATAGCAGCGCACTGGTGGAGTGCGCTGCCAACTGCGTTCCATGTCGTGCGTGACGCGGAGCAGTTCGTAGTTGGCTTCTACATCATGTTTGATCCTGCGACGACGTCGCCCGACGCGCTGTCCTCGGATCCCATGACTGACGCTTGGGCGACACACTTGTCGGCCCAAGGCCCGATCGTGCCCCGCGAGACCTTGTTCCTGCGTCGCTGGCTCGGATCTGAGTCCGGCGAAGCGCCCTCGCCCGTGCAGGCCGCCTGCTGGCTGGATGTCAAGCGCTCGTACCTCGAATTGCGCCCTTCGCTCCAACGCGTTTACCTGGCCGTGAAGGATCTGATGCCTTACGCTTCCGCGGCGCAGGAGCTGGGTTTCAAGGTGGCCTGCGCCGATGCGGAATTGCAGCAGGCGACAGCACTGCTCGAATTCGGTCCGGGATCCGTGGATGCTTGGTTGCGCCGCATGGTGAGGCGCGAGCTGCGGCTGCAGGATGCAATAGAGCTGGATGAAGCCACGCGCGAGCTGGTCGTAGACGGAGCACGCACATCCCTGACACAGCTCGAGTTCGGCGTGATGAGGACGCTCATGCAAGCCCGCGGCGCGATCGTGAGCCGCGAGAAGCTGCTGAATGCGGCCTGGGGTCAGAAGCAAAACGCCGTCGAAAGTAATGTCGTAGACGTGGTGTTGCTAGCCTTGCGCAAGAAGCTCGGCGCCCGAAACGGTGCGCTGGCCACGGTGCGCGGCAGCGGCTACCGCTTCATCTCCTGAAGCTGGCCAGCCAGCGATCTCATCTGGCTCTCATGCACCCCCCCCGCATCGCGCCTATTTTCCTTAGCCACCCCTCAACTCTAGCCATCAGGAAAGCGATTGCACATGACAAACAGCCTCTATGACCGCCTCGGTGGTGCGCCCAAGGTCGCCGCCATCGCCCGCGATATCGTCAAAGCCCATTTGGCAAACCCTCTGATCAGAACGCGTTTCGAGATCGTCGACACGGCGAAGCTCGAGACCAACGTGCGCACATTCATCGGCATGGGCACCGGAGGTCCGGAGATCTATGAGGGCCGTGACATGCCCACGGCGCACAAGGGAATGAACCTCAACGAACGCGAGCTCGTTGCGGCCATCGACGACGTGCTAAAGGTGCTCGACAAGCACGGCGTGGGTGAGGGTGAACGCCGTGAGATGCTGGCGATCCTTTACTCGCTCAAGGACGAAGTCATGTTCAAGTGACCGGTAGCCGCTGCCGCGGCATGAAGGCGCGCCCCCGCCATGCACCGCGCGTGAACGGCAGGGGCGCGCTATTTGCAAGAAGCGCAAGAAGCGCAAGAGGCGCGATCAGAAGTTGTTCCAGAGGTACTGGTTGGTGACCTCGTGGTGGAACTGCACTTCGCAGGCCTTCACCATCGTGCCCAGCGCCTTGGGGCAGCGCTCGGCCTGCGCGAGTTTGAGCTCGGCGAACTTGTCGTGCACGCGCTCGCCGAACAGCTGGCGCATCCACTCGCTCTGCTTGTACAGGCGGATGCTGTCGAAGATGTTGTCGGGCAGGAAGCGTGTGCGCGTGCGCTTGGCCTCGTCCTTGGGATCCGCTTCCGGACCTTCCAAGCCGGTGCGGAACAGCGTGTAGAGCGTCATGTAGATGTTCGTGTCCGGGCCGACGGATCGGACCTCGATGCGTGCGCTCTTCTCGTTTCCGAGCGGGATGCGGATCATCGATCCGCGGTCCACCGGAGACACCTTGATCTGGTTGGGCGCTTCGAAGTGCGGATCGAGGCGGCGGTAGGCGTTGACGCTCGGGTTGAGGATCAAGCACATGTCCGAGCCCGAGTTGAGGATGCGCTCGATGAACTGCCAGGCGAGCTTGGAGACGCCGTCCTGCCCCTTCTTGTCGTGGAACAGGTTGGTCTTGCCCTTGCCCACCGAGATGTTGGTGTGCGCGCCGGAGCCGTTGATGCCGACCACGGGCTTGGGCAAGAACGAAGCCGTCATATCCATGCGCGCGGCGATCTGGCGGCAGAGCAGCTTGTAGAGCTGGAACTGATCGGCCGCGATCAGCGCCTCGGAGTAGGAGAAGTTCATCTCGAACTGGCTCGGGGCCACTTCGGGGTGGTCCTTCTCGTTGGTGAAGCCCATTGCGCGCTGGGCCTCGGCTGCGGCGTCGATGAACTGGCGCAGCGGATCGCTAGGCAGCGAGTGGTAGTAGCCGCCCGTGGAAACATAGTCGAAGCGTCCGAGCTCGTGGAAGTGGCGCTCGGCATCGCGGCCCTTAAAGAGGAAGCCTTCAATCTCGTTGGCGGCGTAGCAGATCGAACCATCCTTCTCGTAGCGCTGCGCCAGATACTGCTTGAGACGGCTGCGCAGATCGCCTTCGTAGGCCTTGCCGTCGCGCCCGAACACTTCACCGAAAACCAGCACTTTGCCCGGACCGAAGACATCCGAGGGCAGCCAGTAGAAGGCGGCCCAGTCGATGCCCAGACGCAGATCGCTCTCGGCCTGAACGGAGAAGCCGCGGATCGAGCTGCCGTCGAATGTCAGGTTGTCGTAGCTCTTCAGGAGGAACTTCTTGTCGTAGTCCAGCATGTGCAGCCGGCCCTCGAGGTCGGTGAAGCACACGGTGACGGCCTTGATGTCCTTCTCGCTCTCGAGGTACTTGATGCGCTCCTTCTTGAGCTTCTCGGGGTCGACGCGGTCGAGGCGCTGCGCCTTGGCCTCGAGGTTGAGCGCCTCCATCTTGTCGTAGGGAATCTCGAGGAAGGTGCGCAGATGGTCGTGATGGGTCATGGCAAGTTGGGGCTGGGGACGGGTTCTTTAGCCCAAACATACCAGAAATAAGTCTTAGGCATCATAGATCTAGACTAGACACCTTCGATTTTAGGATAAGATCCCAATCAGACCGGACTTAGAGCGTCCAGGTGACGCTGATGCCATTGCTGCCGCTGGAAGTCGAAGGCGAGCAGAACGCACCCGGATTGCGGAATAGCACCTGGTAGTGGCGCACCGTGCCGGCCGCGGGCACCAAGCCCTTGACCGAGACCGGCGCGTCACCGGGCTGCGGGTAGCTCGCAAGGCCCGCAGCCGGCACCCGCGCGCCCAGTCGCAGCAGACTGCCGCCGACGCACAAGAGACCATCCCCGAACAGCGCTCCCAGGCCCCCATTCGCCTGCTGGGTGCCCTGCACGAACACGGCCGAGGTGTTGGGCAGGCGACTGCCCTTCAGCAGCAGCGTGTCGCTCGTGATGCTGGCCGTGCCGCTCGCCTGCAGGCGCGCGCCGAGTTCCGAAGCGGAATGCGCGCAGCCGGAGAAGCTGATGCCCGCGTTGTTGCACGGGCAACCCGTGCCACTGCCGTCCCCATCGCAGAAGTTCTCGCCCGTGCTGGGGCTCGGCCCCAGTTGCCCGTCGGCGATCCAGACCTGCAGCAAGCTGAGTTCCTCGGCCGTGGCGCAGGCCGGGTTGCCGGCATCGATCGCGGGATCTCCGGAGCAGCCGCCGACTTGCGGCATCGTCCCATTGAGCATGCGGACCAGCGAGGCAAAGCCCTTGGTCTGCCCCGGACTGTAGTACGAGGGCAACTGGGAGTCGAAGAAGGCCGAGGCGATGTTGATGTTCGCGATGTCAAGACCCCCGAAGCCAGCGACGCCATGGCAGGCGGCGCAGCGGGTCACGAACACGGGATGCACATCGCTAAAGGTCGTCTGCGCGGCAGCAAGGTTGGGATAAATCAGCAGAGAGAAACTGATGCTGAGAATTTTCATGGGCAATCCTGCCGGGAAGCATGCACAGCGCCAACAAGAGCGCATCAAGGGCTCATGAGACCATTTCGCAGCGGCTGCCGCTCACAGCGTCCAGGTGACGCTGATGCCGTTGCTGCCGCTGGAAGTCGAGGGCGAGCAGAAGGCACCCGGATTGCGGAACAACACCTGGTAGTGGCGCACCGTGCCGGCCGCGGGCACCAAGCCCTTGACCGAGACCGGCGCGTCACCGGGCTGCGGGTAGCTCGCAAGGCC
>Ga0208361_1000057_pt1 | contig 42240 bp, 35 predicted proteins | sample LakMenEpi05Aug10_FD_150670 | JGI IMG/M metagenome (GOLD analysis project Ga0208361, IMG submission 150670) | Freshwater microbial communities from Lake Mendota, WI - 05AUG2010 deep hole epilimnion (SPAdes) | ecosystem: Environmental > Aquatic > Freshwater > Lake > Epilimnion/Euphotic zone ... | reverse complement strand
CGTCGGCGAGGCCATAATGAAGGTGATGAACCAAGTTTTACCCAACCACTTATGTACAAACTTATTGACGCCAAGCGTTCAACTAGAAAACTTTATACCGAGGCATTAATTGGTCGAGGCGACATCACTGTCGAAGAGGCTGAAGAGGTCTTGCGAGATTACCAACAGCAATTAGAAGGTGTATTTACTGCGGTTCACAATACTGAGCCTGAGAGTGATCCAAACTGGAAAGCTCCTGTAGTGCCATCACCTAAAATAGTTGATACGGCAGTAGCTGAGGCTGATTTACGTAAGATTGCAAATACCCAATCTGCAATGCCAGATAATTTCAAAGTACATCCAAAACTGCTGCCACAACTTTTAAAGCGAACAGAGATGTTGGATGAATCAACGGTTGATTGGGCAGCTGGCGAGATGTTTGCATTTGGTTCTTTACTCCTAGAAGGCCATCCAATAAGAATGAGTGGCCAAGATGTAAGGCGAGGAACTTTTAGTAATAGGCATGCTGTTGTGGTGGACAAGGAGACTGGCGCTGACTTTTTCCCGCTTAGATCATTAGTGAAAGACCCAAATCAATTCCATATCTACGATTCACTACTTTCAGAGTATGCGGTAATGGGATTTGAATATGGATACTCAGTTGAACGTGATGATGCACTTGTTATCTGGGAGGCTCAATTTGGAGATTTTGCTAACGGTGCTCAAACCGTAATCGATGAATTTATCTCTTCTGCCCTGCAAAAGTGGGGCGAAAGATCCTCCATAGTTCTATTACTGCCTCATGGTTACGAAGGTCAGGGACCAGATCACTCATCCGGACGCATTGAAAGATTCTTAGCGCTGTGCGCAGAACAAAACATGACCGTTGCTCAACCTTCAACCCCTGCCTCCTACTTCCATTTACTGCGTTGGCATATGAAAAATCCATCTAGAAGACCATTAATAGTATTTGAGCCAAAATCAATGCTTAGATTAAAGGCAGCAGCAAGTGGGTTAAAAGATTTTACTACTGGAAAATTTAGATCATTTATTCCAGATGACAAAGTTACAAATGCAACAAGATTGATTTTCACATCCGGAAAGGTTTACTACGATTTAATTGCAGAGCGAGATAAATTGGGTGAACACTCAACTGCGATTGCAAGAGTTGAGCGGTTATACCCACTTCCGATTGAGGACATTATTGCTGAAGCTAAGAAACATCCAAATGCCACACTGCTTTGGGTGCAAGATGAACCAGCTAACCAAGGTCCTTGGCCATTTGTTGCATTAGCGGTCAATGAGGCATTTGTTGCGCATGAAGAATTGAATAATCGAACATTCCGTAGAGTTTCTAGACGTGCAACCGCCAGTCCTGCAACAGGAAACCATCATCTGCATGAAGAGGAAGAAAAAGCTTTAATGACTGAAGCTTTTACTCGTTAATTTCCTTTTTTATACCTTATTAAAACTCTAGCTAGTAATTGATTCTGCTCAAGCCATCCCCAGTCCCGAGAATCGGTACTTTGTAAATTGTCACCTTCTACCCAATATCTCATTACGCCATGCTCGCTGCGGCTCTGCATTAGCCTTTTAAGTAGCCTAATTCCTGGTCGCTGTGGATCTTCAATTAAGTACACCTTTCCGACTTCTAGGGTGTGCTTTTTGCCACTTAGATATCTAACTAATAGCCAATCTCCAGCACTATAGGTTGGAGCCATAGAGTTTCCTGAAACCTCTACTGTGCTAAACCCGAACATGCAGAGTATTCTGCCACCATAAGATTACTAATCATTAAACCAGGGAGATGAATGTTAAATCTATTAGCGAAATTAATTAAGCCAGCGCAGACTGTTTATGCTCATTGCGATCTACCATGCGGCGTTTACGATCCAGCACAGGCAAAAATTGAGGCTCAATCTGTAAAAGCTTGTATGGAAAAATATGCTGCGAGCAGTGATAATGATTTCAAAGCCCGTGCTGTTGCCATTAAAGAGGAGAGATCAGAGCTAGTTAAGCATCACCTTTGGGTATTGTGGACAGATTACTTTAAACCAAATCATTTTGAGGCCTATCCACAACTTCATGTGTTATTTAATGAGGCAACTAAGTTAGCTGGTGCTGGAGGTAGTAAGGGTACTAATGATGTTGCTGTTGCAGAAAAACTCATAAGCAAAATTGATGAAATTGCAGAAATTTTCTGGGCAACCAAAAAATAATTAATTTATCGCTAGTGGCTTAAATATTTAGGCTACTAGCGATTTTCTTTTCACTAACTTGATTTTCTTTTTCAGCAACCATTGTTTCTGCGGCAACTCGAGCCATAAAAGAGACTCGTTCTACAAATTTACGAGTGATAAAACCTGAAGCTACTAATCTCGCACTCTGATGAACCTCTACTTCAAATTTTAATATACCTTCGTCTAATCCAAGACATCTGGCTGTTGCATGAATTTCATGATTAATTCCTACAGCACCTTGAATTTGGATTTGTAAATTAGTTGTAACTGTTGTTTCACCAAAATCTAAAAATTCAATTATTGCCGTACTACAAGCACTCTCCATTAAAGCTGAAATCTGATTTGAGCCAACTACTGGCAGATCATTTACTCCCTGCGCAACATAAGTATCTCCAGGGCGAATAGTCATATTAGCCATACCAATGGCGCCCATTACTTGCTCAGCTTTCATAATCACAACATTAGTGATTAAGTAATTACTCTAGCGGGAACTCCCTGCGTATTTCGCGAGTTATTTCAATTTGAGTCGTACCATCATCGGTAAATTCCGTATAAGTTGTTTGAGTGAAGGTAAATTCAGTAATACTCTGAGTTTGGCTTGACCTAAGCATTTGATTGTATAAATCTTCTATTTGGGTATTTATTCGATCATTTAAATCATCTGGTGCCTGTTCAGCTAAAGCATTACACAACAGGTTTCGAACTAGGTTCAAGTTATGGGCTTCTTGCTCCATTTTTGATCTGCACGGTGTGCAGTCGCCAAAATGATTCTCCACCAAGACTACTTCTTGAGAATCAAATAACTCGTGATCGATATACAAAACTATATTAGGTAATACTTGATCGCAATTAATAAACTCATTATTGTTAAAACTCATGACTTATCACCAGCTTTATTTTTCCCGAATCCTCTTTCTTTAGCGTAGGTAGCAAGAGAGGTGCGGAGTAGTTTTCTACCTCTGTGTAATCTCGACATTACCGTGCCAGTTGGAACGTTAGTAATCTCTGCTATTTCTTTATAGGAAAAACCTTCGACATCTGAGAGATAAACAGCAATTCTAAATTCTTCTGGCATTGCACTTAATGCTTCTTTTACATCTTTGTCTGCAATACCTGCCAGGGCTTCGTCTTCGGCTGATTTTCCTTGATCACTCGTATGTGAAGAAGCATCTGCAATTTGCCAATCTTCAACTTCACCTGCTGAAATTTGTGGTCGCCGTTGATCTTTTCGATAATTATTTATAAATGTTGTTGTCAGAATTCTATATAACCAAGCTTTTAAATTGGTTCCTGGCTCAAATTGATGAAAGCTAGTGAAAGCCTTTGCATAGGTATCTTGAACTAAGTCTTGAGCATCGTGAGTATTTTTCGTATAACGAAGTGCTGCACCGTAAAGTTGTGATGTAAAAACTAACGCATCATTTTCAAACCTTACTTTTCTTTGCGCTAAGGTTTCTTTATCTCGGTCTACTACCGCAGGTAATAAATTGTCATTACTCATTTGGTCTAAGGCTACCTCGAATGCAGTTTTGGAGTTAGGAGTGAATATTTTATGAGAAGCAGTTATGGGTCTAAGTGCATGCATAGAAGCAAAACCTTAAAAGCCTCAGATATATTCCCTAACCAATCCGCTTAAGCACGATCAGAGCCAAATCCTGGTGCGGTGAGCGGAAGGTAGACTTAAGGCATATGGCGAATTGGAAAGCACCCTACAGGTCTGGGCTTACCCCTGCCAGCAAACCAATTAATGCTCAGATAACTATTCCAGGCTCTAAATCAGCCACTAACCGCGCATTAATTTTAGCGGCGCTTGCCAAAACTCCTTCTCGATTAAGAAGACCGCTTTCGTCAAGAGATACCGACTTAATGGTCAAAGGGTTAAAAAGTTTAGGTGTTGAAATTACTGTTATTAAAACTAAAGACGGATTTGATTATGAAGTAGTACCAAACAAAATGATTGGCCCTGCAAGTATTGATGTTGGAAATGCTGGAACAGTTATGCGCTTCTTACCACCGATCGCAGCACTTGCAAATGGCTTAATTCACTTTGATGGTGATGCTAGGTCTCATGAAAGACCTTTAGCTCCAGTGATTAAAGCTTTGGAACAACTTGGAGTAACAATTGAACACAATGACAAGTATCGACTTCCACTTACTATAAATGGTGCAGGAAAAATTATCGGAGGTGAAGTAGAGGTAGATGCTAGTTCCTCTAGTCAATTTGTTTCCGCGCTACTTTTACTTGGACCTGCAACTGAAACTGGGATTACAGTTAAGCATATTGGTAAATCCTTACCATCTCTGCCACATATTGAAATGACAATTCAAATGTTAAAAATATTTGGCGCAAAGGTTGAAGTTGGTACAAATAGTTGGCAGGTAAAGCCCACAGATTTAATAGGTCAGGATTTAATTATTGAGCCAGATCTTTCAAATGCTGCTCCATTCATGGCAGCAGCAATGATTTGTGGTGGTAGCGTTGAAATACTCGACTGGCCTGAAATCACTTCTCAGCCAGGAGATCAGCTTAGAAATATTTTCTCTAAAATGGGTGCAGAAGTTGAAAGAAGTGAATTAGGTTTAAAAATATCTGGAACCGGAAAAATTCTAGGAATCGATATCGATCTGCAAGATGTTGGTGAATTAACCCCCTCTATTGCAGCAGTAGCGGCGTTAGCAGAGACTGAATCAAGATTAAGTGGAATTGCCCACCTACGACTACATGAGACTGATCGACTTTCGGCACTAGCAACTGAGATAAATAACCTTGGTGGAAAAGTGAGTGAAGGACCAGGTGAGCTAAGTATTAAGCCAACACCACTAATTGCAAAACAAGAATTTAAAAGCTATGAGGATCACCGAATGGCCACTGCTGGAGCAATCATTGGTTTAGCGGTTGAAGGAGTTGTTGTCGAAAATATTGAAACAACAAAAAAGACTCTCCCAGATTTTCCTGGTTTATGGGTGGAAATGCTTAATGGCTAAGTCACATAAAAATTGGGATGAAGATGATGTAAGAATCAACAAATCTAGGCAATTTGGATCAACTAATAAAACTAGGCCAAGAACTAAAGACCGACCTGATTATTCAAAGGCGATAACTGGAATAATTATTGAAGTAGACCGTGGTCGAGTTAAGTGTTTAATAACAGAGAATGATTCATACGGACTTATTACTGCCATGAAAGCACGGGAATTAGGTAAGAAATCTGTAGTTGTAGGTGATCTGGTTTCTATAGTTGGAGACACCACAGGAGATGAAGGATCTCTGGCTAGAGTCGTTGCTGTCCAACCCAGAAAAAACTCACTAACTAGAACTATTGACGACAACTTAAAAGATGAGAGAGTCATCGTGGCTAATGTTGATCAACTTGCAATAGTTATTTCAACCACGAATCCAGAACCAAGAACTGGTTTTGTGGACAGAGCATTGGTAGTTGCGTATGACCAAGGAATTTCACCATTAATTATTATGACTAAACAGGATCTGGCAAATGGTGATAACTTTCTTGAAACTTATAAAGATCTAGAAATTCCTGTATTTAAGACTGAAAAAAGTTCAGATTTATCTGAATTAAGGAATGCATTAACTGGAAAAATTACTGTGCTAATCGGACATTCTGGCGTAGGTAAATCAACTTTGGTTAATAATTTGCTCGCAAAAAATGAGTTAAATAAACAAGTTAATGATCAGCAAAACTCTTATCGTCAAACCGGAGATGTAAATGAAGTAACTGGTAGAGGTAGACATACCTCCTCAAGTGCAGTGGCTTTGCCGCTATCCTCCACTTTTTCCGGAGAAAACTTTGGTTGGATTATCGATACTCCTGGAGTTCGTTCCTTTGGTGTTGCTCATATTCAACCATCGCGGGTAATAGCTGCATTTCCAGAATTTTCCGAACCAATTTCATTGTGCCCAAAGAATTGCTCTCATAATGAACAAGATTGTGCGTTAAACACTTGGCAGAGTTTTGATGACAAGAATCATGCTCGACTAGCAAGCCTACGGAGAGTTTTATCTACCGGACAAGGTAAGTAAGAGTAATCTTTCACTGTGAGTGAGTTATCAAAGTATAAAGAGAGTAAAACCAGACAGGTTGACCTTCAAATCTCTGGCATGACCTGCTCTTCCTGTGTTGGCACAGTTGAAAAATCACTTAATAAGTTGCCAGGAGTAAGGGCTGCTGTAAATCTAGCAATGGAATCGGCGCACATAATTGCACCCTTAAATATTACAGAGCAAGAACTCATAGAAGCCGTTAAAAGCTCAGGTTATTCAGCTAGCGCATTTAAGGGCGAAAGAGAATCATTTGAAAAATCAAATCGCTTAGGTATAAGACTATTTTTCACGCTGTTATTTTCTGCTCCAATAATTATTATCTCAATGTTTCATGATCTTCATGCAAAAGTTGACCAGCAGTTACTTTCACTAATCGACAGAACTAATGTATTTTTAAATGATAACAACCAGAACCTAGTAATTAATTATCCAAACGCACCAATTAGTACTTGGTTGCTGATAACTTTATCTCTTCCAGTTGTATTTATCTTCGCCTGGCCAATTCACAGAGCAGCTATAAAAAACCTATTAAATCCAACTATGGATACTCTAGTTTCATTGGGATCTTTAATTACATTTATCTGGAGTGCATACTCAGCTGCTATATATACCCCGAATGAAAGTGAAACATCTTTTGTATATGCTGAAGTTTCAGCAGCTGTCATATTTTTTGTCATGTTAGGCCGATACTTAGAGCATAAAGCTAAGCGAAAAGCCGGTTCAGCACTTTCTGAATTATTCAAATTATCTGCATCAGATGTTGAGATCCATAAGAATGGCGAAACAAAACTCATTCCTATAACAGAATTAGAAATCGGAGACATATTTGTTGTAAAGCCAGGAGAAAAGATTGCAACTGATGGCACAGTAATTTCGGGATTTAGCACAGTGAATAATTCTTTTTTAACAGGTGAATTCACGCCGCTTGAGGTAGCAGTTGGTAGTCTGGTATTTGCTGGTTCGATTAATAACAACGGAAATTTACTTGTTAAAGCTTCAAGAGTTGGTTCTGATACTGAGTTAGCAAGAATTACTAGAATGGTACTCACTGCACAATCAGAAAAGGCACCTGCTCAGCAACTTGCCGATAAGGTCAGTAAAGTATTTGTTCCAGTTGTTTTACTTCTTGCGATTGTTACTTTTTTAACTTGGTATTTAGTGAATCAAAGTATTGCTGAATCCATTTCAATTGCGGTTGCAGTCTTAGTAATCGCATGTCCGTGTGCACTTGGTTTGGCTACTCCGATTGCACTAATGGTGGCATCAGGCAAGGCGGCCAAGAACGGCATTATTATTAGATCTCCAAGATCTATTGAAAAAGCGGTAGGAATTACAGATGCAGTCTTTGATAAGACTGGAACTTTAACTACTGGAAAAATGCAATTACTAGAAATGGTCTTAATAAATAATCCACTAGATAAGCAAAGTACGGAGATATCAGCCACTGATCTTATGAGTTATGCACTTAGTCTTGAAAGTATGGATTCTCATCCAATCGCGATTGCAATATCTGAGTCATTATCTAAGCAAGGTGCGTTCAAGTGGGAAGTTTCTGAATTTGAACATACTCCTGGCGCAGGTGTAACTGGTCGCATAAAAACGAATAATTCAACATCTAAAAAGGCAGTTTTGATTGGCTCACCAATATCAATAGCTCGAAGTACTACGGAGTTTTCGCCAAAATTAGTTAGTGCAATTGAAGGAGCAAAGTATCGGTCTAACTCTGTTGCAGTTTTAGCAATAGATGGTCTGGCGTATGGAGTATTTGAAATTGGAGATCAAATAAAAGTAGATGGCAAGATGGCCATTGAAAAACTTGAAAGATCAGGGATAAAAACTTGGTTAATTACAGGCGACTCTGAATCAGCAGCAATAAACATAGGATCTCAAGCTGGGATTGCGATCGATCATATTTTTGCTTCAGCAACTCCTGAAGATAAATTAAATTTTGTAACCTCATTACAAGAAAATGGAAAAGTGTTGATGGTTGGTGATGGAATAAATGATGCCGCAGCTATCGCCAAATCAGACTTAAGTATTGCAATGGGATCTGGAACTGATACCTCAATTGCTGCTGCCGATATTACTTTGGTTCGGCCATCTTTAATGGCTGCCCTTGATGCCATTAAAATATCTAAGAAAACAGTAAGGGTTATCAAATCTAATCTGGGTTGGGCTTTCTTTTATAACGTTGCTTTTATCCCAGTTGCAGCCACGGGAAATCTTTCACCTATGTATGCCGCAGCAGCTATGTCGCTCTCATCATTATTTGTGGTGCTAAATAGCTTACGAATTAAGTAATTTGGTAGCGGGGGCAGGATTTGAACCTACGACCTCTGGGTTATGAGCCCAGCGAGCTACCGAGCTGCTCCACCCCGCGTCGGATAATAAATCTTAGAGTAGGTTGAGTATTAAACCAAAATAGAAGAATTTATTATCTATTTTGAGCGGAGACTAATGCAGATATCGCAGCTTTAACTCTAGCTCGTGCACGATCTTCAGCAGCACCATCTAACCGCTTTTGTGCCGCCTCAAGCTCTGTAAATGCAGATTGCAGTGATGCAATTGCAGATTTGATTGCCTGACTTGTTCCAGTGCCACTATTAATTGGTGAATCAGATTGATTGGTAGATGCTTCAGTTCCAGAGTCGCCACCAAATACTTGATCTAGCGCACCCTGTAGAGTTTCACTAAATCCAATTTGATCACCAAATGAAACTAAAACTTTTTGTAGTAGTGGATATGCCGCAGTATTTCCGGTTGCTCGGACATATACCGGCTGAACATAAAGTAAGCCGTTGCCAACTGGCAGTGTTAATAAATTACCTAACACAACATCTGCACCGCCCTGGCGAAGTAGTGATAGCGAGGTTGCAACTTCAGGTTTTGCTTCAAAATTTGATGCAACCTGTGAAGGGCCGGCAACGTTTGTAGACCTTGGCAGCTGCAGCACAGTTATTTTTCCGTAATTATCACCAGCATCAGCGTTTACCACAGCTAATGCAGTTAAATTCTCGCGCCCACCTCTTGGTACAAATGGGGTATAAAGTGAGAAAGTTGGCTTATCTTGCCCTGGTATCTGCATAGTCAAGTAATAAGGTGGCTGTACGCCAGAGTTAGCTCCAAAGGTAGATGGGTCCAGGGGCACTCTCCAGAAATCTTGTCCGCCATAAAACGCTTCAGCAGTTGTTACATGGTAGGCGCTCAAAATATCTCGCTGAACTCGGAACATGTCCTCTGGGTATCGAATATGAGATAGCAAGTCTGGAGTTATTTCACTCTTAGCCTTAACACTTCCCGGAAATGCTTTACTCCAAGTAGCTAGCACTGGATCTTTTTCATCCCATTGATAAAGTGAAACTGTGCCATCATAAGCATCAACCGTTGCTTTAACTGAGTTTCTTATGTAGTTCACATTTCGATCATCTAGAGATGCAACTGCATTTGATCTGCTTGTTAGAGCATCTCCAGTATTAGCTAGATTAACTATTCGAGAGTTTGGATATCCAGCACTTGTTGTATAGCCATCAATAATCCAAAGAATCTTGCCATCAACGATTGCAGGGTATGGATCGCCATCAAGAGTTAGCCAAGGAGCAACTTTTGCAACTCGCTCTCTTGGATTTCTTTCAAAAAGAATTTTAGACTCAGAATTTATTAGGTTAGATAAAACAATTCTTTGTTCTTGATACTTAATTGCAAATAGTAATCGGGTAAATAGAGAGCCCATTGGCACTCCACCCTTACCTGTATAGGTGTAATTCTTTTGCCCATTTGGCGAGTTATCATCTGGATAATCAAGCTCTACGGGATTTGATGCAGCTGGCCCACCAATAATTGAGTAATCCGGAACATTTTCACCAAAATAAACTCGAGGTTGAAATTCACCTAAGCCTTTAGTTGGTGGAATGTCTCCAACCACAAATGATGGTTTTCCATCTGCATCTACTGTATTTCCATAAGCGCCAACCAGTCCAAAACCATGAGTATAAACAAGGTGATCATTAATCCAGTTACGAGATGGATTACCGTTAATATTTAGTTCACGAACTGACACCACAACATCTCGTTCTTTACCATCTATTGTGTATCGATCAATATCTAATGAGTCAGCAAATGCATAGTACGGCTTGATTTGTTGTAATTGTCTAAAAGTTGATGATAAAACATTTGGGTCCATTAATCGAATATTGGCAATGGTTGCAGCATCATTTGCTAATTGCCCAGCAGATGTTGCAACAGTTGCTTGATAATCTTTAACCTCAACCTGATCTAGGCCATATGCAAGACGTGTCGCATCAATATTTTTTTGAATAAATGGCGCCTCTTTTGTTGATTCAGATGGCTTTACTTGGAATTGCTGAATTGCTGCTGGATAAATCCCAGCAATTAATACCGAAGCAATCACCATTAATGCAACTCCAGCAGTTGGTAGTAGCCATGATTTACGAACAATATTGGCAAAAAATAGAAGTGAGCAGACTAGAGCGATTGCTGCCAAAATTGATTTTGCTGGCAATAAAGCATTTACATCTGAATAGGTAAGACCTGTTATTAATCTTCCCTCTTTTAAGGTTAGGGCATATCGATCAAACCAATATGCAACCGCCTTTAGTAAAACAAGTAAACCAAGAAGTATCGAAAGTTGGACCCTGGCAGCAACTGTTGTTCGCTCTTCTTTTACTGCTGGCCTAATGCCACCGTAAATATAATGAACCGCTGCAGCTGCAATCAATGACAAGATAATTGTTGAAATTGCCCAACCAATTAATGCTTGGTACATAGGCAATCTAAAAGCAAAGAAGGAAACATCTAAACCAAATTGTGGATCTACTACCCCAAACTCAGTTGAATTTCTAAAAAGTAACCATTGTTGCCAAAATCTAGATCCTGCTGTACCTGCAAAGTAAAAGATTGCTAAAAAGATTGCAATTCCGACCAGCCGTCTAATTGGCTCAATTTGTGCACGATAACGCTCAAGATTGTCAGCTTCAACAGATACTGGCACATAAACTGGACGCTTACGAAATGCAATAAAAATATTTGCAGTAATAAATAATGCGGTTACAAAACCAAAACCTAAGAATAAAAATATCTTTGTAAATAATGATGTTTGCCAAACATTTACATAATCAACTGAGCGAAACCAAAGTAGATCGGCATAAAATCCACTTAACGAAACTAAAATGCTGGCTAATATAAACAAAATAATAAAGGTGATAGTTAATGGACTTATCCTTCTTCGACCACCACTTCGATTTGCAAATGGATTAGGGAAGTTGCCACCAAAGCCGCCGCTACCAAAACCGCTGCCGCCAAATGGATTGTTATTTCGATTAAAACCGCCACCACCAAAGCCTGAATTACTCATGCGCAGATCTTATCTACTCCTAGGAGGTGCTTTTACAACTTGGATATTGGGCGGTATCGGGTGATCGAAGAATTGAGACGGCCTGGGAGAGTGTGGCGATTGGCACAATTTTCATCCTCTCCTGGGCATTACCGCTAAGGATCTGGTCGATATCGCCTAGCTCTGCACAATTTCTAATGGGTGTAAAAAATAACTCCACCCCAGCCTTATTGGCTCCAATAATTTTCTCAGCAATTCCCCCGATTGGGCCGACCTGACCATCTTGCGTAATTGTGCCAGTACCAGCAATATTTCTAGATCGAACTAAATCCTCTTTAGTTAACTTATCAATTACACCAAGTGCAAAAATTAAACCTCCGCTTGGCCCACCAGTTTCAGCAAGTTTTATTTTCACATCAAATGGAAAATCAAATTGATTTCTTAATCCAATCCCGATAAATGCAGAGCCATCATCTCGGGCGGAGAGCTTGATTTGTTCTTCAATTATATTTGTACCCGCTCTTAAAACTTTGACACTTACCCGATCTCCTGGATTTTTCTGATCAAGTTCACTTGCTAATTCAGATTGGGATTCATACTTCAAATTATCAACAGTTAACAGCTCATCTCCAATCTTTAATACATTAAAAGCATTACTTTGCTCATTAACCTGGCCAATAATTAATTTTGAACTTAACTCATAACCTAAGTATTTCAGCGCCGCTGCAGTTGCATTTAGTTGCGAATCTGCCATCTCCTGCGCTCCCATTTTCATGGACTGCTCTGTCGTCTCACCCTCTGGGTAAACCTCAACTCTTGGTAAAACTGCCCTATCTGGATCAATCCAACTATATAGAACATCAAATCCAGTTATATAAGAATCAGGATCTGTGACCATAACTGATGTCACCGATAATTTACCAGTTGTGGGATAAATCTGAGTACCAGAGATTGTGATCGCTGAGCCCAAAATATTTTGCGGATCTCCTGGCGATAAAATCACGTATGGTGATTTAATAAAAAAGGCAGCAAAGATTAGGGCGGTTAGAAGTAGTTGAGTTGATCTAGGTAGCCTAGATTTTACGGGAAGAATTGATCGCATTGTCTTTGGTTAATTTTTATGACGAAAAGTATTCTGGAACTTCTTAAACTTATTTACCGACCTGCTAGTTTGATTATCAAATTTAGATTTATATTTGGTAAGCCAGACCCCATAGAGAATTGAACAAAACACCGCGCCAATGGGAATGACCCACCAGACTAAGGCCGAAAGCGGGGCGGAGTTCATAGGCCAATCATATTCAGCGGGGAAGAAAAAGGCTGGCAGGATTGTTGTAGGTAATTGAGATATCTTTAAGTACTCAAAACAGATGGGAATTTTTTAATGAGCTTTGGTTTCCTGCCAGCAGATGGGCAGCCTGACTTTGAGGCGCTGTTTAAGCAATTCTCAGAAATGGGGATTGATTCAGAAACTTTAGCTGGTGCTAAATCCTTTATTGAAAATATGCAATCTCCTACCACCGCTAATCAAAACTTAATCAACCCGACAACTCTTCGATCAATCGCTAAGAAAATAATTGCTACCAAAGGTGATCTGCCAGTTGGCATTACTGATCAACAGCAGATGGCCGAATCTATTGCGATTGCTAATACTTGGTTGGATACTGAAATTCTCTTTCCAGCAGCCACCCTGCACACTGATAGCGCATGGTCAAAGGGAGTTTGGCTAGAGGAGTCTCTACTTGGCTGGCAACAGCTGATTGAACCCCTGGCAGCTGGTATGGCAGATGCCTTAGCAAAGGTAATTGCCAACCCAGCCACCTCGCTGCCGATTGAAATCACCGCTCAGATCGATCAGTCGCCAGAGCAACAAGAGGTAATGAAGCAGATGGTGGCAAAACTACTGAGAAGCTTTATGGGCACGCTAATTGCCAACCAATTAGGACAAGGAATTGGATTGCTTGCTAACTCCATTACTAGTGCTAATGATGTAGCTATTCCACTACTTAACTCCGATAGTGGCCCTCATTTAATCCCACAAAATATCAATGAGTGGGCGCAAGGCTTAGGAATTGAAAAATCTGAAATTAATCTCTATTTAGCATTACGAGAGGTGGCCGCAAGTAGATTATTTTCAAATAATACCTGGCTGCACTCTTACCTAACCGATGCCATTACAACCTATGGCCAAGGAATCACCATCGATATTGAATCTATTACCCGCCAAGCCGAAGAGGCGATGAGTTCTGGAGAGATTGATATCAATGACCCACAATCAATTAATATCGCTTTAAACTCTGGTTTATTCACACCGCAACAAACTCCAGCTCAAGAGCTGGCATTAACAAAATTAGAGATGGCCTTAGCCTTAATTGAGGGCTGGATTGATCATGTTATTTCCCAAGTGGCAGCCGATCGAATCCCAAGTTTTAATGCATTAATTGAAAATTCCAGACGCCGGCGCGCGACTAGCTCTCCGATGCAACAGATGTTTGCTAGTTTGCTTGGTTTAGAAATTTCGCCAAGAAAGTTAAGAGAGTCAGCCACCTTTTGGGGTGAGGTAAAGAAATTACGTAGTTCAGATGGTCGAGATAAGTGTTGGGAAGATCCAGCATTTTTACCAATGCCTAAAGATTTAACTGATGTGGCGGCATTTTTAGATAGCGTCACAGCTCCAGATGATCTATCTGGACTGATTTAAAGTTAGAAATTAAAAAGCGAAATCCCCGGCCGCACATTTCCTATCTGCCTTCCCCTTGCAGATATGAAACGGTTATCCGGGGACTTCGTAGCGCTAACTTAGGTTAATAAATCCGGATAATCAACTTGATCCGACCGATTGTTTGGAGTTTTTTTAAGATTTTTTTGACCGTAAGCCTGTAAATTCAAGAGGTTGTAATCAATAATCTTTTCTTTCGGTATGCCTAAAGATGATGTTGATATAGGTGTGCGTAAAATTATCTAATCTCTGTGGATTAACCTGTGGAGATAGCCTAAATTATGGTGGATAAAAAGAGGTAATGGTGGATAACTTTGAACAGGAAATTCTCTTTGGAGATTTACTGCCACCAGTAGCCCAGATTTCAAAGCGCAGAGCCAAGCGAGACTCTTTATTGCCAGAAGGGTTACCAGAGTTTAGGGTGGTTAGAAGTCGAAGAAGGCGAAGCAGTATTAGCGCCTATCGAAAAGGCGGTGTAATCCAGATCAGCATCCCAGCTCGGATGAGTAAGCAGGATGAGATCGCAGCTATCCCCGAGATGATCGCTATGGTTTTACGGCGAGAGGCAAAGGAGCGCAAAACTGATGATCAATTAATGCAAATAGCTCTTGAACTCTTATCAAAACTGCTACCTGAGTTTGAGATTAAACCTGCAAGTATTAACTGGCGCAATATGAGTGAGCGATGGGGCTCCTGCACCACAGTTGATCGGACCATCAGAATTTCAGATCGCCTAATTGGTGCACCTACTTATGTTTTAAACTACATAATCTTTCATGAACTAATACATCTTAAAGTTCCAGGCCATGATCAAGATTTTAAAAACTATTTACACCGCTTTGATGATCTACTCCGGGCTGAAGCCTTTTTAGAAGGATTTGAGATTGGTTGCCAAATTGGCAACTCTGGTGTGATGTCGGCGGTAAATATCTAGTTTTACCCCTTTTTTTCACTTTCTAACCCAATATTTTTGATTTTACGCGTGGAAAACCCCAGTTGAGCGTGGTGTGAGGGGTATGGTGTTGCCATTCGTACTCTCGCGCAGGAACTCCCCTGCGTGCTCCCAAGGGTGCGGCGGATGGAGGAAGAAAATGGCAGAAGAGTACAAGGGTGAGGCTTATTGCGTTAAGTGCAAAGAAAAGCGCTCTTTTGAAGGACATGTAAAGGTCTCTGATTCTGGTCGCCGGATGGCGCAAGGAATTTGCCCAGTTTGTGGCACAAAGGTAAATCGAATTCTTGGTAAGGCTTAACTAAAAAGCAATCACAAAAAGTTAAAGGGACCGGTTATTAACCGGTCCCTTTTTTGTTAACCCTTTCTAGTTAACAGTTTATTTGTTAATTAACTTGCCACAGCAACCTTTGCTGGTCTACCTGGCAATCTCTTGCTTTGAATTATTTGACCCTCATCAAATAACTCACCTCCCCAGACACCACATGGCTCAGCTCTAGATAGCGCAGCCGTTAAACACTTAGCCCGCATTGGGCAGAGGCCACATAGCGCTTTAGCTTGGGCAATTACTGGTGCACTCTCGCTAAAGAAGAGCTCTGGATCGGCTGTATGACAGGGTAGGGAGAGTGGCTGGGCTGGGCTCTTAATTTCAGGAGCGAAAGGATTATCAGCGCGCTTGTAATCACCCTTAGCCGTTGAGCTCTTGGCATAAGTTGAATTTGCCGTTGAGTTTGTGCTGTAGTCGGTATAGGAGATTACTGGAGCATCGTCATATGCCCAGGTGACATCTGCCAATCCGATTTTTGCAGTTGGGCCTTCTGCCCAACCTGGGATTAGTAGTTCGCTGAAGAGAACGGTCATCGTTCTCACCTTTCCTTTCGTTATCTTTCATTGGTTTTTGTTTCTTGCCTATTGGCTTTTATTGTTTTGGAGAAAAGAAAAAGGCCCCCGAATCATTAGATTCGCGGGCCCCTTGGCTTCTATTTCGACTTTAGCCGATATAGCTCCTTAGGGTGCGATCTGATGTAAAGGTATAAAAACCCTTATTAGAGCGCTTATTTGTCCAGTCTGAGCGATATGAAGATTTCGCCGCAACTGAAATGATGGCAGGTGAATTAGCAGCAACTGCGAATGCAGTAACTGTGGTTGAATCAATTAACTTTGCCATGTCGCAAAGAATAGAGCATCTAGTAGAGATGGTGCAACTTAATTAAATTGCTCTAAAAATACGCTCGGCTTTCCCGCATAGGTGATATGAATTCGCTGCTTAGCTCGAGTGACCCCAACATAAAAAAGTCGTCGCTCTTCATTTAAATCATTACCCATCGGTAATACCCCCTCTGAGATGCCAATTAAATACAGGTGATCCCACTCCAACCCTTTAGCCCCATGCAATGTTGAAAGTGTGACCCCTGGCAGGATCGGTGGGTTATTTTGCTCAGCCCGATCTTCAATCTCTCGCAGAAATGCCCGCATATTTTCACCACCATTATCTTTAATGCTCTTGGCTAGCCTTAAAAAAGCGGTTACATAATCAGCATCGCCAAAGGGTTGTAGTACTGAAACTAGATCGGCAAACCAATCTCCCCCTTCTGATGGCAATACTGAAGCACCACGAATTAATCGCATGGCATCACGAACATCTACTCGCTCAAAAAAGCGCTCACCAGATCTAATTTGGCTGGCCACTCTTAAATTGTTAAGTGCTGATTTAACCTGATCTAGTTGAGCATTAGTTCTTGCCAAAATTGCTATATCTGAAGAGTCTATGCCGCTATCTATCTGCTTTTTCACCTCAGTTGCCACATAGGCAATTTCATCTGCGGCAGAGCTAAACCCATTTACCAATGGCTTTTCACCATGGGTGTTAACCGATTGCAACTCAATCCCATGATCACTAACTAAGTTAGCTACGCGCAGAATTTGATTTGCCGTGTTAATAATCTCTGGAGTAGATCTATAGCCGGTAGATAGCCGGAAAACTTGGGCATTTGGAAATCTATTCTTGAAATTTAACAAAAAGTTTGAGGTTGCACCAGCAAATGAGTAGATAGTTTGTGCTGCATCCCCAACCACACAAATCTCCTCCCGATTTCCTAGCCATAAATTTAGTAATCGTTGCTGAAGTGGTGAGACATCTTGATACTCATCAACTGTGAAGTATCGATATTGATCCCTGATTCGCTCTCTAACTCCACGATCCTCCTCTAGCATTCCGACCGTTAAAAGTAAGACATCCTCAAAATCCAAGGTTCGCTCTTGTCGTTTTAAGGATTCATAAGCTTCATAAACTTGAGAAATCATTCCTAGATTTTCACTTGCACTCTTATTGTTAGGCAACTTAACCAAGCGATTACTTTCAATTGCCTTTTCATGGTAATTCTCTGGTGAAATCTCCAAAACTTTTGCCCATTCAATCTCACCTGCAATCTCACGCAGCACTGCAGCCTGGGCTGGAACTGCAACCTCGGCTCGTTCAATTGCTTGACTTACAAATCCAGATTTTGTGGTCAATAGGGTGGGAAATTGACCACCAAATGCATATGGCCAAAAATATAGAAGCTGTTTAATCGCTGCGGAGTGAAATGTCCGGGCAGAAACATTTGGCACTCCAAGTGCTCTAAGTCTGGCTCGCATCTCACCAGCTGCTCGAGCAGTGAAAGTTAGCGCTAATACCTTGGTTGGATCAGTTACGCCAGAGTTAATTGCATATGCAATCCGATTAGTAATTACTCTTGTTTTTCCAGTACCCGCACCAGCAATTACACAAACTGGGCCACGGATTGCTGTTACAACAGCTAATTGCTCAGCATCTAATTCAGTTAATATCTGTTTACTATCTACCGCCATGACTCATTACCTTTTAAATCGGTATCTGCCGCATCTCCATACCAAGCCTTTATCATTTGCCTGGCCACACTTATCTCTAGTGGCAAAATTAGCGAATTATTTAATATAGCTTGCTTCATATCAGATCTTGAAAACCAACGGATCTCCTCAATCTCTTCGCCATCAGCTCTGGCTAACTCTGGAGTATTAGTAACTGCCTCAAATGCAATCATTAACGAAGCTGGAAATGGCCACGGTTGGGACCCAAGGTAATTAATCTGGGTTAATTTAACGCCAGCTTCCTCTTCAACCTCTCTAATCACACAGTTCTCAAATGATTCACCAGGCTCTACAAAACCGGCAAAGGTAGAGAATCTATTTTTTGGCCAAACTTTTTGCCGACCAAGCAAGATTCGATCTGTCTCATCTTTTACTAAAACAATTATTGCACCGTCAGTTCTTGGATAATGCTCACTATTGTCGGCTAAACATTTTCTTACCGCACCAGCTGATATCACAACTGTTGGACCACCGCATTGTGAGCACATTGGATGTTTTTGGTGCCAATTTGCTAAACCTTGAGCATGTACTGCAAGGCCAATATCTCGAGGCGATAAAAACGTTCCAATCTCTCGTAATGTCTTTAGTTCATACTCACTCTGAATATCTTCAGATAAGTGGCGAACAAAAAATGTTTGATTATCTTTAAGCCCTAAGAAATAATCGGTTGCAGATTGATAAGAACCCAGTAAGTCACCGGGTGTAAAAAGTAATTGGTTTTGCTTTGTGGAAAATCTCTCATTTACGAAAATCATTACATTTGATGTTGGCCAGATAGATTTTAAATAGGCCTCATCGGTGCGCAGATGGGCAGCTCTATCCACCTCAGCTACTGCAAGTGGAAGTTTTAGTGGTTTTTTGGGCGCCATCACTTGCCGACCCTACTAGCCTGTCGTCATGGTTGTCGCCCCCGGTCAGAGCATGAGAGTGCTCTCGTGGAATATCTTGCATGGCCAGGTCATCCCGCCAGCTAATCAAGTTGACCAGCTTGCCAGTTTAAAAAGTGCAACTGCTCAAGTGGTATCAAATTACCAACCAGATTTTATTTGCTTGCAAGAGGTTGACTACCAACAACCTAGATCGGATTTTTTAAACCAAACAAAAATTATTGCCGAATCTTCTGGACTTAAATACTGGGCCTTTTTACCTGCAATTTTTGGCACTCCTGGTGAGAAGTGGAAAAAAGTCACTAATCTGGAGCAATCCATTATTACTGCTGAAAATGAATCAATCAATACCGCTAAGAGTTATGGAATTGGTATTGCTACAAATCAACCTATTAAAAAACTTTATGCTAAAAAACTTGGAAAATCAGTAATCGGTATGCCGCTGTTAATTCCTAATGAAAAGGGAACTGGGGTTAGATTTATCTATGTTAAAGATGAACCCAGGGTTGTGTTAATTATTGAGCTAGAAAATGGGGTAACTATTGCTACGACCCACTTATCATTTGTACCTGGGGTAAACATCTACCAATTAAATCGAATTAGTTTTTTGCTAAGAAATATACCGGGTAAAAAAATTCTAGCTGGTGATTTAAATTTACCTGGAAATTTGCCATCAAAATTAAGTGGCTTTAGATCGTTGGCTGCAGCTGCTACCTATCCGAGCTGGAAAGAGAAAATTCAATTTGATTACATTATGGCTAAAAAAGGTTTAATAAAAAATAATAGAGTTGCCGCTACGCTGATAAAAAGTACTGGTAGACCAATTATTTCAGATCATATTCCAATTGGGGTAGAGCTTAAATTTCAATAGGAACTTTTGAAATTAACGCCTTTAGTTGCTCTTGATTCATTATGTCAGCCGGCCTTACAGTTTGATTATCTGCAACATAATGAAAGGCTGCACTGATATTTTCAATTGGTACAGATTTTAATTTTGAATAGGCTAGTCGATACATGGCAAGCTGAATTGCAGCTGTTTCTAAATCATCACCTGATTTAACTTTGCCAGTTTTCCAATCAACAACCTCATACTTATCATTTCCGAGCTTATATACCGCATCAATTCTTCCTCGAATCAATATGCCATCAATCATCGTTTCAAAGCCAAATTCAATATCGGCAGGAGTTTTTGCAGCCCACTCACTTGCCAACCAGGAGGATTGTAATTTCTCTAATGGCGCATCTGATTGCAAATCAACTGCTTGCAGGCTTTGATTAAATAACTCATCCATGGAGATTAGGGATGGATGATTAAAATGATTTTCAAGCCATAAGTGAAATTCAGTTCCCCTGCGAGCATATTTATCTATGTGATTTGGCATTGGCCGGCGAATCCTAAGCGCTAGCTCCTGTGGCTCTTTTGCCAAATAAAGCAGGGTTGAAACCGATAATCGAGTTGGTAATACAACTTTCAAATACTTTTCTTTACCTCTGATTTCATTTATTATCGCTTGCATATCAAATAAAATTGATTTTCGCTCATCATTATTGATAGTTGAAAGTTGCTCCTCAATTTTCATAATTGATGATTGATTAGTTAAGTCAGCTACCTTACGCAACCTCTCAACATTATGGTTTGGGCTTGGCCAACTGGCTGTTCTTGGATTTTCCTTAAGTGGATTTATGCCATCTGGCACATCAGTTTCACTAATTATGCTCGCACCTTCAATATCTTTTGTAGCGGTAGCAAAGATCTCAAATAACTGACTTGGGTCAACTGGTTTATTGCCACTTCTAAAATGCGAGGTAGTGCAAAGCAGACCTTGTTTTGCTCTAGTGATAGCAACGTAGGCTAATCGACGTTCCTCCGTTAGCTTACGAGCCTTCCATTGATCATCAAATCCTTCTAAAGCTTTTTTTAAATTCTTGTTATCTGAAATTTTCTCAAAGTTAATTGCTGGCAATTGCTCAAAGTCTCCCCGCAAAGTGACTGGAATCGAACCGGCATTACTAATCCAGTTGTCAGATTTTTTACCAATGCTTGGAAAATTTCGATCTGCTAAACCAGGAATGGCAACAAAATCCCACTCCGCCCCTTTTGCGGCATGAATCGTTAATATCTGAACAGCATCACTTCGAACATCAACTTCGGCTGGTTTTAATCCCCCCTCTGCCTCTTCGGCAACTTTAAGCCATTGCAAAAATGAGATTAAAGTTCCACCATTTTTTTCAAATCTGGCAGCCTCATCTAAGAATCTATCTAAATTTCTCCGACCATTTTGCCAACCATCTCTAACTAAAACCTCACTGTCTAATGACAAAAATTGCTCAGCTTCATTAATTGCTTCGGTAATCGATCCAGTTAGGGATCTTCTAAGTGAGCGTAGGGAGAGTGAAAATCTTCGTAACCGCTCAAGCCCTTCACTGCTAAATTTCGGAGTTGAGTGATAACTTGAAAACTCACTTGGAGTTAGAGTTAATAACTGTTCTAGCGATTCAATTATTGATCCAGATGCAAACTCATCCGCTGTTTCAATCACCTCAATATTTTCTTCTAGGGCTTGTTTTAACTGTTTGCCCCTTGAGTATTCATTTGATTTTGCAAAAGATTTTGTGAATGCACCAAGTGCCATTAAATCTTTTGCTCCTAAAGCAATATGTGGGCCGGTTAGAAGGCGCATTAAAGCTGTTCCTGAATCTGGCATGGTTAAACTTCGTAATAAAGCAACAATGTCAGATATCTCTGGGGTATGAATTAATCCACCCACACCTGGAATATCAGTTGGGATACCCAGATCTAATAACGCACTTTGAATTTGATCTATCTGGGATCGATTACGCACCAATACCGCAAAGGTAGTTTTCTCATTTACTGGAGAAGCTTGGCGGTTTTTATCAAACCAATACTTACTAAAGTATTCAGCTATTGCATTTGCTTCTTGTGCTTGCGTTTCATATATTCCACACCCAACCTCACCAATTTGAGCATTTGATCGTGCAGATAATTTCTCTACATTCTCTTGAGTTGAAATTGAATCAATCATTACATTTGCCAGATCTAGTATTGATTTATCATTTCGCCAAGTTGTCAGCAGGGTATATCGAGTAGCTTTACTATTAAATGATTGAGCGAAGGTATCTAAGGTTTCTGAACTAGCACTGCGCCAACCGTAAATTGCCTGATTTGGATCTCCTACAGCTGTAACTGGATGATTATTACCGAATAAGTTTGATAAGAACTTAATTTGATTAAAAGATGTGTCTTGATACTCATCAAGTAATACAACTTTATATTTACTACGCTCAATTACGCCGATGTCATCATTATGTTTATCTTTGCTCTCTTTTACTAATCTGGCCGCAATTGACATGTGATCGTTGAAGGTTAAAAGTCCATGCTGTCGGCGCCGCTCATCAAATGCGGCAACAATAGGCAAAATAGCTAGTCTTTGATTTAGCTCCTCTTTAAACTCTAATACTGGAATTGTTTGTCGGTCAGAAAAATTAGATATGTGATTTAGTAATTTATGGGTGTATTCGATGATCTCCGCCGCTGTTCTATCATTTTCGGCAAGTGCGGTAGATAGATCCATAACCTCTGCAACAACTGATTTTGGTGAGCCATTAATCGGTAGATCATTACCGGCAAACCTACTTACCTCTTCAAATGCAATTTGCCAGGCCGCAGCCTCCCCAATCGGATCTGAATCAGCATCCAAACCAATTCTGATTGCATGGTCTGCTAGAACTTTGCCAGCATATGAATGATAGGTAGAAACTGTTAGTTCAGATTCATCAAGATTTTCTGGAAGTAATTTGGCGCTTTTTAATTGGCGTAATCGATATTTAATTCGCTTTGAAAGCTCACCTGCAGATTTTCTAGTAAATGTTAAACCCAATAATTGATCTGGTTTGATTAGTGAGTTTGCAACTAGAAATAGAACTCGCTGGCTCATAGTTTCTGTTTTTCCAGAGCCTGCCCCAGCAATTACTACTGAAGGCGCTAACTCGGACTGGATGATTGGAATCTGCTCCTTGGTTGGAAATCTAAATGTAGGGTCCACCGCCTTAATTCGAGTGGCTATCTCTTCTGCTGAGTACTTAATACTCATGATTGAATCACCCCTCTACCTTGGGGTTGAATTGGGCAAGATGATTTAACTGCACAACTTCGGCAGCGATCATTAATTTTGGCAATAAATGTATTACTACTCATTTGCTCAGAAATTTTTAATAGCTCACTAGTTACCGCTTTTTCATCCACTTTTTCTTGCGGTCTAGATTTAGCCTCTTTTGCTTTTACATCCCCGATAAAAATTAACTCAGCTCCTGAAACCTCTTGATGCTCTAACTTATTTTTAAATGCATTATTAACTACTGCCAGTTGATAGCTTTGCAATTGTTTGTTTTCTCTGGCATCTTCATAACTTATGGCTGTCGCACCTGTTTTTAAATCAACAATGTAATACTTATTCTCACTAGTTAGTTCAATCCGATCGATTGAACCGGAGATGACAGAATTGCCTAATTTAAATTCGAATCTTTCTTCAACTGAAACTAGCTGATTTTTATTCTCTAAATTCCAACCATAAAATTTTTGGAGCATTTGAGCTGCTCTGCGGTATTCATAATCTTTAATCCAACCTTTGTTCATATCAATTAATGTCCAAGCACCCTTAAGTTTTGCCTCTAACTGCGCTAGTGAAAGTTCAGGCTGCTGCTTTAATTGCGCTGCAATTACATGGATAGCTGTTCCTAATACCTGAGCTGTTGAATCTGCATCTTTTCCACCACTTTGCTCAAGTAGCCATTTAAGCCCGCACTCAGTAAAAGACTCTAATGAGCTAGGTGATATGCGTTGTTGCTCATTTTCACCAATAACTGGTGCACTAGTTGATAACTCTTTAATGCCCACCCAATTTTTAGGATCTGCTGATCTAACACCGGCATCTGCCAAAGTTTTTAAGGCAGAGGTAGCAAACTCAATCTCTCCTGCATCCTCTGCTTGCATGGCCATTCTGCGCAAAGTTGCAACTATGGCTGGTTGGGTAATAGATCTTTCATTCTGAGTTAGTTGGTAATCATCGGGAGCATATTTTTCAAAGTATCTAGATGGTTGATTATCTTCCTGTATTACTGCTGTTATGAATAGTTTTTCAGTTGATCTACTTGTTGCCACATTTAACAACCGCATTTCATCTTCAGCTAAACCAGAGGCTGCGATGGCATCTAATTGTTCTGGGTTACTGATCCCATGCCTGAATATTTCTACTAATCTTTCAGTACCTAGCAGTGATCCTCGCTGTTTTAGATTAGGCCAACTGCCATCTTGCATGCCAGCTAATGCTACATAACGCCACTGAAGTCCCTTTGTTGAGTGAACTGTTAATACTTTAACCACCTCACTGCGTTGGGCAGATGCTGTAATGCTATCGGCCAAAATTTTCTCACCTAATAACTGATCAATAAACAATCCAACTTTAGCGCCAGGAAGCCGCTCACTAAATCTTCTTGCTACCTCGAACAAAGTTATCACCGCATCTAAATTTTGATCAGCGATCCCTCCTTTATTTCCACCCGCTAATGCTTGCTTTTGCCAAAGATTGGCAATACTTTCCCCATCATAATTTTTGGCACTACTCCAAATGCTCCAAAGTAGATCAGAAATATCTTTTGATTTGGCTAAAGATTTTTTTGCCGCTTCAATCAAATCATTTATCCGCTTTAGTGGCGTTAATTGCTCCCACGGCAGATCAACACTCTTTGCAGTTAACGCTTCTAAAATTAATTCAGTCGAACTCTTGCGCTCATCAGTTGATTGCTCCTTACTGAGTGCAACTCTCATCTGGCGCATTAATATTGCATCCGCTCCAGCAAACTCACTATAAAGAAGTGATTGAATTTGATCCCAATTACTTGGGGAGAGTTTGATTTGGCCAATTGCAATTTGGGCAATGGTAAGTATGGGCTTAATTGCTGGATTATCTGCCAGTGACAGGGCGGTGGCATCAATTTGCACTGGGATTTGATTTTGAGCAAATGCTCTACTTAATGCTGCAACCTGTGCGCCGGGTGATCTTAAAATTACCGCCATCTCAGACCAAGGCACACCATCTCTTAAGTGCGCAGCTCTAAATTGGTGAGCAATGAAATTAGCCTCATCACTTGCACTGCTTAAGGCGGCAACTTTTGGATTGGTGACATCCCTAAATTTTTTAGATAACTGGATTTGGTTTCTAATACCAAAATGCTCTAAATCAGCTAATAAATTATCTGGATCTGCTCCCCTAAATCTACCAACTGCACTCTTTGGATCGGCAAAAATTACTAACTCTTGATTACTTAGTAGTTTTAATAATTTACGCTGGGCCCGGTCTGATTCTTCAAACTCATCAACATAAATAACTTTAAATAGCTTTTGATACCTCTGAAGCAATTTTGGATTACTTTCTAATCTCTCAATTGCAGAAATAATTATCTCACTTGGATCAATTCTAGTTAATGAATTACTAGTTGTACCATCCCTAAGTGCTAGAGTTTTTTGATACCTACTCCAAAAATTACCAATATAGGGCCAATATTTCTGACCATACTTTGTTGCATACTTATTTAACTCACTTGGTGAGGAGCCACGTTCGGTTGCTCTGCCAATAAAATCTCGCAACTCTTTGGCAAAACCTCTAGTTGATAGAGCTGGTATTAATTCAGCTGGCCATAGATTTGAATCGGCCTTTTGACTTAAGCTTTGAATATCTACTGCTAATAATTGAGAAATAATTGCATCCTGCTCAGCACCAGAGAGTAAGACATACTTATTGCTCTCATTATTTTCTGAAGCAGCAATTGGATCATTTAAAATTAAAAAGGCAATTGAGTGAAATGTTCTAGCGATTGGCTCATTTACGGTATGTAGGTGCGAGTTTGCAGATGCAATTTGATCTCGTAATCTGCTGGCATTTTCTCGGCCATAGGTAATAGCTAGTATCTGATTTGGATCATCCCCAGTTGCAATTCGATTAGCAATAGCTGCAACTAAGGTAGCGGTTTTACCACTACCTGCTGGACCTAATACCAGTAATGCCGATCCTCTGTGATTTACTACCTGCTTTTGTTCATCACTTAATTGGTCAGCAGATAAAAAATTAGCAGTGTTTGATGGGCGAACGAGTTTTAGCTTTAAATCACCTGTGGCCACGGCTTAATTTAACGCCACCGCTCTGACATTAATGGGAGATTAATGAAATGGTAGAGATTTTAGGCTTAGGAGTTTTCGTTTGCTCGCTTGGCTTTTGAGGTATTGCGAGCGCGGATTGAGCCATCCAAAATCACCTTACGAATTCGCACTACCGCAGGTGTGACCTCAACACACTCATCCTCGCGGCAAAACTCAAGCGCACCCTCCATATTTAATTTCTTAGCTGGAATTAATCGCTCTGACTCATCAGTACCGGAGGCTCGCATATTGGTTAATTTCTTTTCTCGAACGCAGTTAACATCCATATCCTCACTGCGAGAGTTCTCCCCAATAACCATGCCCTCATAAACCTCATCACCTGGTTCAACAAATATTGAGCCACGATCTTGTGTGCCATAGAGTGCGTAACTTGTGACAACGCCCAGGCGATCTGAAACTAAGGAGCCAGTTGATCTAGTTCTAAGCTCACCATGCCAAGCTTCATAACCATCAAATACATGGTGTAAAAGTCCAGTTCCTCTAGTCTCAGTTAAAAACTCAGTTCTAAAACCAATTAAGCCACGGGATGGAACTCGATAATCTAATCTGATCCAACTAGTGCCATGGTTAACCATCTGCTCCATGCGCCCTTTGCGAAGTGCCATAAGTTGAGTGATCACACCTAGATACTCCTCTGGGGCATCAATTGATAATCGCTCCATCGGCTCTTGTAATTTGCCATCAACCATTTTAGTTACCACCTGCGGCTTACCAACTGTTAACTCAAATCCTTCTCGCTTCATAATTTCAACTAAGACTGCAAGTTGTAACTCACCTCGGCCCTGCACCTCCCAGGTATCTGGTCGATCAGTATTTAAAACTCGAAGTGAAACATTTCCCACCAACTCAGTATCTAATCTATTTTTAACTTGGCGAGCAGTTAATTTTGAACCACTCTTGCCAGCAAGTGGTGAGGTATTAATACCAATCGTCATCGAAATACTTGGCTCATCTACGGTAATTAATGGCAATGGATGTGGATTTTCTAAATCAGCTAATGTCTCACCTAAGGTAATAGTTTCAAAGCCGGCAACGGCAATTATGTCGCCCGGGTGTGCCTCAAGTGCTGGTACGCGCTCAAGTGCTTCGGTCATTAATAACTCAGAGACTTTTACCTTTGACATTGAGCCATCGGTTTTAATCCAGGTAACAGTTTGACCTTTTTTAATCACACCCTCTCTTACTCGACAAAGCGCTAATCTGCCTAAGAAAGGAGATGAATCTAAGTTTGTCACATGAGCTTGTAATGGCGCACCCTCATGATATTGCGGTGCTGGAATGGATGAGAAAATAGTTTCAAATAAAACATCTAAGTTTTCCTCTTTTGGCATGCCACCATCGGCAGGTCGCTCTAGCGATGCTCTACCTGCTTTAGCTGAGGCGTAAACAATTGGAAACTCAATTTGATCCTCATTGGCATCTAAATCTAAAAATAAGGCATACGCCTCATCTACTACCTCTGCGATTCGAGAGTCTGGTCGATCTACTTTATTAATTAACAAAATTACGGGAAGATTTTTTTGTAAAGCTTTTCTAAGTACGAACCTAGTTTGGGGCAGTGGTCCCTCGGAGGCATCAACTAATAAAATAACGCCATCTACCATCTCTAAGCCGCGCTCTACCTCGCCACCAAAATCTGCGTGCCCTGGGGTATCAATAATATTTACAATTTTGTCGCCACGTTTTACAGCTGTATTTTTTGCCAAAATCGTGATTCCTTTTTCCCGCTCTAGATCCATCGAATCCATCATTCGATCTTGACCCTCATCTTGTTTTTTATGAGCGGCAAATGCGCCAGATTGCCATAACATGGCATCAACTAAGGTGGTTTTACCATGATCTACGTGGGCAATAATTGCCACATTTCGTAGGTCATCTCGAGTTTTAACTGGCAGATCTTTTAAGTGTGCTTGTTTTTTAGACATTGAACCTAAACTCCACTACATCGCCATCATTCATCACGTAATCCTTACCTTCCATTCGCACCTTGCCATTGGCGCGGGCTTGCACCATTGATCCAGCAGTTACTAAGTCATCAAAGGAAATAACTTCGGCTTTGATAAAACCTTTTTGAAAATCTGTGTGAATTACTCCAGCTGCAACTGGGGCGGTATCACCTTTGTGAATCGTCCACGCTCTGGCCTCTTTTGGGCCTGCGGTCAGATATGTCTGTAATCCTAATGTATTAAAACCCACTCGAGCCAATGTAGTAAGGCCAGGCTCACTTAACCCAATAGATTTAAGTAATTCCAGCGCATCTGCCTCATCTAAATCTGCTAATTCTGCCTCGGTCTTTGCATCTAAAAATATTGCCTCAGCTGGGGAAACTAATTTTGATAACTCTTGACGCAAATTATTATCAGATAACTCTGCCGCATCAACATTAAATACATATAAAAATGGTTTAGCAGTTAATAGTTGTAATTCACTAATGGCAGCTAAATCAACTGATGTGCCTCTAAGAAGTTGACCTTGGTTTAACACTTGCGATGCAGCTTTGGCCGCTGCTAAAACTGGTACTTTCTCCTTAACCGTTCTAACCTCTTTTTCTAATCTGGGAATAGCTTTTTCTAGAGTTTGCAGATCGGCTAAACAAAGTTCGGTATTAATTGTTTCCATATCTTTTTTAGGATCAACATTGCCATCTACATGCACCACATCATTATCTTTAAAAACTCTGATCACCTGACAGATGGCATCACTTTCTCTGATATTTGCTAAAAACTTATTGCCAAGGCCAGCGCCCTCAGATGCACCTTTGACAATTCCAGCAATATCTACAAAGGAGACTGAAGCGGGCAGGATTTTTTCAGATTCAAATATTTTAGCTAGGACGGCAAGGCGCTCATCTGGCACACCCACCACACCAACATTGGGTTCGATGGTGGCAAAGGGGTAGTTAGCAGCTAGGACATTGTTTTTAGTCAGGGCGTTAAACAGGGTGGACTTACCCACATTTGGCAGACCGACGATTCCAATTGAAAGGCTCACGAGGGGTAAAGCCTACGCAAGTTTGTCAGCACTTGATGCCACTATAACCCCATGCCCGCATCGATTACCTCCCTAATTATTGGCCTTGCCATTGGCATACCGGCAGGTTTTGCCATTGGTTACCTATTAAAAGCTGTGCGCCATAAATCAAGTGGCAGCGATGGGGCATTACTTGATGATTATAAAAAACAGCTGGAGGCAGAGCGAAGCAAAACTGAAAACTCAATTAAGTTAACCGCTGAGCTAACGGCCATGAAATCAACCGTTGAAAAATTATCGCTGCAATCTAATGAGGCTAATCGAGTAAGAAGTGAGGCTGAGGCCAAACTTGAAACCACAATTAATGAGATGCGCCGGGCTAGTGAATCTATTTTTGATGAGACTAAAAAAATAGCTGGTGCTCTTTCAAATAGTCAGGCACGTGGAAAATTTGGTGAGGCCCAACTTGAGTTACTTTTGCAATCAGCTGGGCTCAGAGAAGGACAGGAGTACTCAAGACAAAAATCAACAACCGATGCAGATTCATCTGGTATTCCAGATATCACAGTAAAGATGCCCGGGGGTTCGGCCATATTTATCGACTCTAAATTTCCATTTGATCGCTTTTTAGATGCCTTTGGTACTGATGTGCAAACTCAGCGAGATGAGTTTTTAGCTCAACATACAAAAGATTTACTTAAACATGTTGAGGCGCTGGCAAAACGTGGTTATCACAAATCAGCTGGCTCTCCTGATTTTGTGGTCTTATTTGTGCCATTTGAAACCTTACTAGCTGAAGCCTTAAGAATTGATCCCGCCTTTTTGGAAAAAGCATTTAAATTAAATGTCACCATCGCTACCCCAACCTCAATGATGGCGCTACTTAGAACTATTGGTTATATCTTCACCAGAAATAAATTGGCAGATAATGCCGATGAGATTCAAAAGGTAGCAAATACCTTTTTAAAAAATATCACCTTACTTCATGGCAAGATTGTGGCAGTTGGTAAAGCAATCTCATCAACTGCAAAAGCTTATGAAGATTTAATTCCAACTGCTGAAAAAACTGTATTAAGCCCAGCTAGAAGAATTCATAATTTAGGAGTAGCTGGTGATAAAGATAAGTTAGCAATTGAGTACCCAGAATCCCCAGGAGCAGTTAGAGAGCTAAGATCAATTTCAGCAGAGGATGATTTCATTGAGGTCGAAGAGATTGAGGCAGATGACAAGTGAGTAATCTGCCAATTAATTCACCAATTAAAGGTCCTGGGCTAACTAAGCCTGGGGTAATTGTTTTGCAATTTTTAGTTATCTTTTTATTCCAAGCAGTTGAATTACTCTTTAGATCCTCCCTGGGCATAATCACGGCGATGGCTATCTGGATCGCTTTTTTTGGCGCAATTTATCTAGGCCGAGTGGGCACCTTATATGTGGCCGCAGTTTCACCACCGATCTCACTTTTAATCTCTTCATTGATTTTAATGCCAACAATTGGCGGCGGATCCTTAGTGCCAACTAAATTGTTACTAGATTTAGTATCAGGTTTGGCGGCAATTAGTTTTTACCTACTAAGTGGAGCGGCAATAACCTGGTTTTTATGGTTTAAAAAAGAGCGAGGTAGAACAGATTCAGCTACTTACTAGCGGCTTTAATATCTTTTCTAAGCTCTGGTGGGATTGCAAAAAGTAGATGCTCCTCAGTTGCAGTTATAGTCTCTACCTCACCAAAGCCACGCTCAGCTAACCAGTTAAGTAAATCCTTTACCAAAATCTCTGGCACCGATGCCCCACTGGTGACACCAACTGTATTAACACCAGCTAACCACTCATCCTTGGCCTCTGCGGCGTAATCAATTAAGTAAGCAGCCTTTGCGCCATACTCCAGGGAAACTTCAACTAATCGAACTGAGTTAGATGAGTTGGTTGAGCCAACTACTAAAACTAGATCAGCTTTTGGTGCAATCTGCTTAATTGCAACTTGACGATTTTGGGTGGCATAACAAATATCATCACTAGGTGGATCAATTAAATTTGGAAATCTCTTTCTTAGCTCAGCCACCGTTGCTAAAGTTTCATCCACACTTAAGGTAGTTTGGGATAACCAAGCCACCTTATTTTCATCTCGTACCTTCACATTTTTAATATCAGCAATGCCATCAATTAAATGAATATGCTCTGGCGCCTCACCTGCTGTGCCATCCACCTCTTCATGTCCTTCATGACCAATTAATAAAATATCGTAATCATCGGCGGCAAATCTTCTCGCTTCATGGTGCACCTTTGTAACTAATGGGCAGGTGGCATCAATAGTTTTTAAATTACGTTCGGCAGCGCTTTTGTGAACCGCTGGTGATACACCATGGGCGGAGAAGACCACAATCTTTCCCTCTGGTACTTCATCAGTTTCATCAACAAATATTGCACCCCGTGCCTCTAATGTTGAGACCACATGTTTGTTGTGCACGATTTGTTTACGAACATAAACCGGTGCGCCATAAAGTTCTAAAGCTTTTTCAACTGTGATCACCGCCCGATCCACACCTGCGCAATAGCCACGTGGGGCAGCAAGTAATACTTTCTTTTGGGTGATCTGGCTCATGTGCTCATCCTAATTGATGATGGAAGTGATTAGATTAAGCCTATGGCGCCAGAGTTTAATTATCAGGATCTGCTTCCACTTGGTGAGGATTCAACCCAGTATCGCCTACTTTCTACCGAAGGTGTGAGCACTTTCACCGCTGATGGCAAAGAGTTTTTAAAGGTAACTCCGCAGGCAATTAGTGATTTAACTCAAGTAGCGCTGCATGACATCTCACACTACCTAAGAAGTGAGCACCTAGCTCAATTAGCTAATATTTTGAAGGATCCAGAGAGCTCACCTAATGATCGATTTGTTGCCACTGATCTATTAAAAAATGCCAATATCTCAGCAGGTGGTGTATTACCAATGTGTCAGGACACAGGTACTGCCTTAGTGATGGGAAAAAAGGGTCAACATGTTTTAACTAGTGAAAAAGATGAGATCACAATCTCGCGTGGAGTTTATGAAGCATTCACTAAATTAAATCTGCGCTACTCCCAATTAGCTCCAGTTACTACCTGGGAGGAGAAAAATACTGGCAATAATTTGCCAGCTCAGATTGAGATTTACTCTGATACCGATCACGCCGATGAGTACAACTTCTTGTTTATTGCTAAAGGCGGGGGAAGTGCTAATAAATCATTTTTGTATCAAGAAACTAAAGCGGTATTAAATCCAACCTCATTTTTAACCTGGCTAGAGGAGAAACTTAGATCCTTAGGTACCTCTGCTTGTCCGCCATATCACCTAGTTGTCGTAATTGGTGGCACCAGTGCTGAGTACACAGTTAAAACTGCAAAACTTGCCAGCACTAAATATTTAGATTCCCTACCAACTAAGGGTGATGCTAAAACTGGCCATGGCTTTAGAGATTTAGAGTTAGAGAAAGATATTTTAAAGTTAACTCAAAACATTGGAATTGGCGCCCAGTTTGGTGGTAAGTACTTCTGTCATGATGTGCGGGTAGTTAGGTTGCCAAGACATGGCGCCTCTTTACCAATTGCAATTGCCGTATCTTGTTCGGCAGATCGCCAGGTAAAGGCCAAGATCACAAAAGATGGCGTATTTATTGAGAAATTAGAGACTGAGCCAGCACACTTTTTACCTGCTGAAAGCCATGATGAATTAACTGAGCATGAAGTAAATATAAATTTAAACCAACCTATGAAGGATATCTTGGCCCAGCTTTCAAAGCATCCAGTTAAAACCAGAGTGAATTTAACTGGCACATTAGTAGTAGCTAGAGATTTAGCCCATTCTAAGATTAAAGAGTTGCTAGATTCTGGTAAAGCGATGCCAGATTACTTAAAAAATCATGCAGTTTATTACGCAGGTCCAGCCAAACGACCTGAAGGGTATGCCTCTGGCTCATTTGGTCCAACCACCGCCGGTCGTATGGATTCATATGTTGATCAATTTCAGGCAGCTGGTGGCTCATTGATTATGTTAGCTAAGGGAAATAGATCGCAAGCTGTATCGAGTGCTTGCAAAAAATATGGTGGATTTTATTTAGGATCAATTGGCGGACCTGCTGCCCGTCTTGCCCAGGATTGCATTAAAAAGGTTGAGCTCCTAGATTATGAAGAGTTAGGCATGGAGGCAATTTGGAAGATTGAGGTAGAGAATTTTCCAGCCTTTATTATTATTGATGATAAGGGAAATGATTTTTATGCAGATATTAGAAAGCCGTTAAGTATTGGGAAAAAACCTTAAATTTTTTTAATACCAATTAGAACGTTTTGACTTACTCCAAGCTTTACATGGGTACTCATACCGCTCTTCAATATATTTAAGTCCCCAAGTTATTTGCGTAACTGGATTTGTTCGCCAATCAGTACCAACAATCTCCATCTTGGTGGCTGGCAGCGCTTGCGGTATGCCATGGGCGCCAGAGGTCTTATTTCTTGCTTTGTAATTCCAATGGCTCTCTTTAGTCCAAAGATTATCTAGGCAGGTAAATTGACGATCAGACCAGCGATATTTTTGAGCAATGATTTGGCGGGCAACTGCTTTAGCTCCCTGTGCCTCTCTGGCACTTTCAACCTGGGCGGCAGCTAGTGAGACCAGTGCCATCGTTTGGGCATCTACTACCTTGATTGAATCTAGCTCAAGCAGGGATGGGCTCTCTGGGTTTGGATCCAATGGATCAATTACTGGAGCCAATGGGTCGGCTGGATTTGCCAGCTGATCACTTGGGATAGTGATAAAGACCTGTTGCATATTGCTTGAGGCGTAGGCTGGCTCAACTATTGCCAGGAAGAAGGCAAGGCAGGCAGCAGAGGTAGAGAGTCTGCGAGCGCGCTGACTGCGCACAATAGAGACCTGGCTCTTCATAGCCACCCCTTTCACATCCACCAGCTTGTTAAATCATCCAGTTGGACAAGTGCAGAGTGCCAGCCAGGGGGTGGGTGGGCAACTTTATCCAGGCGTGTGGCGCGATTATGTTTATATTCACAGGTTCTTTGGATTATAAAACCGCAGGTCAACCCATATGAAGTCCGATTTATACCTTATGTGGAAGAAGGGGGCGAAAGCTGCTGCCCCATCAATTTGTGAAGTTGATCGGCTCCTCAAGTAGCTCGGTTACTAGCGCTGCAATCTGAGATCGCTCGCTTCGGGTCAAGGTTATATGGGCAAAAAGTGGATGGCCCTTTAAGGATTCAACCACCGCCACCACACCATCATGCCGGCCCACCCGCAAATTATCCCGCTGGGCGATGTCATGGGTTAGTACCACTCGAGAGCCCTGACCAATTCGCGAGAGCACAGTTAGTAAGACCCCTCGCTCTAAGGATTGGGCCTCATCGACGATGACAAAGGAGTCATGTAAGGATCTGCCTCTAATATGGGTTAGCGGTAGCACCTCAATTAAGCCACGTTCGATGATCTCATCTAATACCTGCTGGCTAACTAATGCCCCTAAGGTGTCAAAGACAGCTTGAGCCCAAGGTGACATCTTTTCATTCTCAGTTCCGGGTAGATATCCAAGCTCTTGACCACCAACTGCATATAGCGGACGAAAGATAACTACCTTCTTATGTAATCGCTTCTCTAAGACCGCCTCTAATCCAGCTGAGAGTGCAAGGGCACTCTTACCAGTGCCAGCTCGCCCACCTAAGGAAACAATTCCAATCTCGTGATCTAATAAAATATCTAATGCCACTCGTTGCTCAGCACTTCGCCCATGTAAGCCAAATGCTGATCGATCACCTTTAACTAATTGCAACTTCTTATCTGGGGTAACTCGAGCGAGCGCACTTCCCTTTTCTGAGTGCAACACAATTCCAGTATGGCAGGGATGAGTTTTACCTAACTCATGTGAGATTTTTTCTTCTTCATATAACAAATCAATAATGGTGGAGCCAACACTCTCCTCCACCATGCCACTCCAGCCACTACTACTTGCTAACTCTGCTCGGTACTCCTCCGCCTCAACCCCAACAGATGAGGCTTTTACCCGAAGCGGTAGATCCTTAGTTACCAAGACAACTCTTCTACCATCTGCCATTAAATTTTTAGCGATCGCTAAAATTCGAGAATCATTTGAACCATCTCGTAAAAATCCAGCTGGCAGTGTGGATAGATCTGAGTGGTTTAACTCAACAGATAATGATCCACCCTCATCATTTATTTTTACCGCTTGATCTAACCGACCAGATTTAACTCTCAAATCATCTAGGGTGCGCAGGGCAGCTCTGGCGAAGTAGCCCAGATCTGGATGATCACGCTTACTCTCTAATTCACCAATTACTGTGATTGGGATAATTACTTCATGCTCGGCAAATCTAGTTAATGCAATTGGATCGGCTAGTAAAACAGAGGTATCTAATACATAGGTAATGCGCGCAGGATTTGGTTGATTGGATACTGACTTTAAGACAATTGATTCGCTAGCCAATGTCTATCATCGCAATCTGTTTAGTTTTGCTAAGTGTTTTGGAAGTAGATAAAAGGTAAGTTATTTAGCTTAAATTTTGCACTCGACACGCAAGGCTTAAAGGTTAAGTTTAGATAAAGAGAATTGAAAAATACCTACTTAAGCCCTCTTACCCGCCGCTCAATCCAAAATGAGGCCACCGGTAAGGTGCCAGCTAATAAGAACAATGCAGTTGAGATTAGGGATTTACGTTGGGCAATCGCTAGGTGAAGTGCTGCCAGTAGGTAGATTGGGTAGGTAAAGCCATGCACAATTGGAATCCAGATAAAACTTTCATAAAAGGTATCTGAACTAACTAAATACTTAGCTGGCATATAGCCAAACCAAAGTAGTAGTGACATAACCCCTGCCCAAATAGCCATCACTCGAAATCTAAAAATTATGCCGCTCATTTACGCTGCCTCACTTTGACTTAGTTTTAACCTTCTTTTTAACTTGCTTCTTAACTGGCTCAACTTGGCTAACTTTTGGTGCTCTAAATTGTGGAAACAAGGGTGCAATTAAGAGTAGTACTGCCATAAACCACCAGACCACTACATATGAGATGTGTTGCCAGTAAAAAGTAGAGATCTTCTGTGAGATCTGTGGTGAGGCGATTGGCGCAAAATTTGCAATGGCAGTATTTGAGCCAGATTCACTGCGCAACACAATGTAGCCATCATATAAAAATGGTGTCTGCTCACTTACAACTAATGCTGGATCGATTCTAGATAGCTCACCTGTCTTGGGGAATGCCCGATCTACATTTTGCCTAGGATAAAGCCGGCCCGTTACCTGCACGCTTTGAGTAATATCAATAAGTGGTTCAGTTGCCACACCGCGAACAACTAAAACTGAATAGCCGGTATCTAAATTTAAAATTCTCACATCTAAGTTAACTAAGGTTTCATCTGCAATTTTTTGATCTCTAGCTATGTACTTATTTGCATAAGTTCCAGAGGCTGAAACAATTCTATTGACCGCCTTTATTGGCATATTTAACCCAGCAGATGCCACCTCTGATAAAGCAATCAATGGCTTATCAGGTTGGGCAGCGGTTGATTCACTTAGGCTTTGGGCTTTATTTAATTGCCACATACCTAATTCAAATCCGGTATAGATTAAAAGTAGCCAGGCCAGAGTTGTAAAGAGCTTCTTGGCTATATTTTTCATAAAAGTTTTAAACTACTCTTTATCCTTACGATCTAATAATCGCTTATATCTTCGATAGAAATTGACCATCAAAAACACCATGGCAAGAGTTAAAAAGATCATGGTTAATGAGCCAGCTACACCAACATCAAAATTACCAGCCTCTTCCATACCTACTCCCATCTATTTATTGCTCTAAGCCTACTTAAGTGATGCGCTGGGCATCTACACTTAGAGTGTGACTCATCCCAAAGTATTAACCGATCCTAGGCTGCGCCAGCGCTATGGAATTAAATCTGGTAGGAAAAATCGACTATTTATTATCCTGCTTTCAATATTTCTAATTTCAGCCTGGTTTATTTGGAGTGGTACAAATTTTGCAAACCCCCAGATTAGATCCACCTTAATCTCATTTAAGATCGTAAGTGATCAAAAGGTCTCGATAACTTATAAAATTTCAGTCCGAGATTTAAGTAAAGAACATAGCTGCTCCCTGGTTGCTAAAGATATTGATAAAAATACAGTTGGCGAGGTGGTTGACCAGATGCCAGCAGACTCACTAGTTGCAGGTGAAAATCAGCGTACCGTTGAGATCTCTACTCGATTGCCTGCGGTAAATGCAGCAATCGCCAGTTGCCAGTAACCTTTACCCTCTTATGAACCAACCAACACAGACCTGGCTTACCCAAGAGGCGGCAGATCGGCTAAAAGCTGAGCTGACCGACTTAGAGGGTCCACTTCGTGCTGAAATAATTAAAAAGATTGAAACAGCAAGAGCTGAAGGTGACTTAAAAGAAAATGGCGGCTATCACGCAGCTAGAGAAGAACAAGGAAAGATTGAAGGACGAATCCGCCAACTAAAACATATGTTGGAGCATGCACATATTGGTACCCCGCCGGTAAGTGAATCAGGTGTAGTTGGTCTTGGTATGTTGATTACTGTTGATATTGGCGGAGATGAATTGAAGTTTTTATTAGGCTCTCGAGAAATTGCAAGTGGTGATATTGATGTTTATTCAGAAAAATCACCGCTGGGTAGTGCTGTCCTAGGAGCTAAAGTTGGTGAAACTGTTAATTACACCGCGCCAAATGGTAAGCAAATTGCAGTAGCAATTCTTGAAGCACAACCTTTTATTTAACTTACTTATTCACCGCTCTGTTATATTTTCTAACACTTAGTGGAATAAATATTGCCATAATTATGATCATATAAACTATGGACATAGTTAATGGATTCTCACTAGGAAAAGAGCCAGCAGTAGCACCAAATTGATTTTCAAGACCAAATAGCTGCCTGCATCCTGCCACCATGGTTGATACTGGATTCCATTCGGCAATATATTGCAATGGTTTTGGCATACCAGTAGTTGGTGCAAATGCATTAGATAAAAAAGTTAATGGAAATACCGCGATAAATGTGGCATTAGTTGCCACTCGCTCCTCTCTTACCGATAACCCAATCAATACACCCACCCAAGACATCGCAAAACCAAAGACTAATAAAAATACAAAACCTAGCGTGATATTTAAAAAGCCAGAGCTAGGGCGCCAGCCAACAACATAACCGGTCAATCCCATAGCAGTGAGCACGACAATATTTAGCGCACCATCACCAAGTGTTCTACCAAAAACTACAGCAGATCTTGAGATTGGTAGAGATCTAAATCTAGCGATTAATCCCTTTTGCATATCAGCGGTTAAACCAACTGCAGTGCCTGCAAGGGTGAATGCAACAGTTTGCACAAATATGCCAGGCATTAGTAATTGAACATATCCACCTGGTTGGCCAGTATCAATTGAGCCACCAAATACATATCTAAATAACAAAACAAACATAATCGGTTGAATAATTGAGAATAAGATCAATTCTGGAACGCGAGCTAATTGCAGCAATTGCCTCTTAGTAATAATTAGTGCATCTGAAATTGCGTGCATTATCTACCTCGTTTCTTACTAGCTAAAGCTAAATCTTCATCTTTTTTCTCTTCCGCTACATGCCCAGTAAGAGATAAGAAAACATCATCTAAGGACGGGCGCTTTAATCCAATATCTAAGGGATGAATTCCCATCTCATCTAATAATTTTGCAGCTTCGATTAATGCTTTACTACCAGTGGTAACTGGTGCTGAGATCAGCCGTAAACCTTCATCTACATTTAATGCACTGGAGCTGACCCGTGCCACAATCTCTTTGGTTGCTGCCATGTGCTGGTTTTCAACCACAATCTCTAATCGCTCGCCACCCACCTGTTTTTTAAGCGAATCAGATGTTCCTCTGGCAATTACTTTGCCTTGATCAATTACAGCAATCTCATCTGCTAACTGATCGGCTTCTTCAAGATACTGGGTTGTAAGTAGCAAGGTAACTCCACCTTTTACTAATTCGTTAATTACGCCCCACATATCCTGACGTCCTCTTGGATCTAAGCCAGTCGTTGGCTCATCTAAAAATAAAACTTTTGGTTTAACAATTAATGATGCTGCCAAATCTAATCTGCGTCGCATACCGCCTGAGTAGGTTCTGATTGGACGCTTGGCTGCATCCGCTAACGAAAATTGCTCTAAAAGCTCAATCGCACGGCTTTTTGCCGCTTTGGCTGATAAATGATAAAGCCGGCCAAACATAATTAAATTGTCCCAGCCAGTTAAAGTCTCATCTACAGCAGCGTACTGACCAGATAAACCAATTATTTTTCTTACTTCTTGTGGATTTTTAATTACATCAATTCCAGAAACTGTTGCTCTACCTGAGTCTGGCACAAGTAATGTTGCCAATACTCGAACAGTTGTAGTTTTGCCTGCACCATTAGGACCAAGTACGCCTAATACAGTTCCTTCTTCAACATCGAGATTTAAACCATCTAATGCCTTTACTTTACCTTTATCGTAAGTCTTATAGAGCTCTTCTGCTGTGATTGCTTTCATTGTAAAATCTTAACAAGAAAAAGCGGTAAACTATTCCACTTCGGGTCAATTCTTGGAAAATTTATAGGTAGAGGTGGTTGGTTTCATAAAACTAAAAAAGTTGGGCAAAAACCCATTTGCTGAACTTCCAAGAGAAGTAGCAATCCTTTCTACTGTTTCATTTTTAGTTGCAGTAGGTTTTGGATTAATAATTCCAGCTATCCCTATTTTTGCTGCATCTTTTGGCGTCAGTAAGACCGCTATTGGGTTAATCATCTCCGCCTTTGCAATTGTGCGCTTTGCTTCGGGTTTAGTATCTGGAAAATTAGTTGATAAATTTGGTGAGCGAACAGTGCTGGGCTTTGGTTTATTCATGGTCTCTTTTTTTACATTACTTACCGCCCTTTCCCAGAACTACTCGCAGCTACTAATTTTTAGATCTCTTGGCGGACTTGGCTCTTCTATGTTTTCAGTTTCTGCCGGTTCATTACTTATGAGATCAGTAAGTGATGATTATCGAGCTCGAGCGCAATCACTTTACAATGGTGGTTTTTTATTAGGTGGAATTTCAGGTCCTGCTGTTGGTGGACTGCTGGCAGGAATTTCATTAAGGGCGCCATTTTTTGTCTACTCAATCACACTTGCTATGGCAGCAATCACTGCACTATTTTTCTTAAGTGAAAAAAAGCTTGGTAAAAAAGTTGATGCACCAACGACACAAATAGGTCAGACAACTCTTAGTCAGGCATTTAGATTACGACCATATCAAATAGCCCTAGTACTAGCATTTATAAATAACTGGGTTTTGTTTGGCTTGAGGTCCTCAATTTTGCCATTATTTGTAACTGAAAAATTAAACTCGACCGCAACTATTGCTGGAATTGGCTTAACTATTGGCGCCTTAATTCAAGGAATCTTTATGTTAAAAGCTGGTAAGTACTCAGATGTTAAAGGACGCAAAGCAGCATTATTATTTGGTGGCGCATTTATTTTATTTGGTATTTTAATGCTTGCATTTACTACCAATATTTTTTGGTATTTGATTTCAATGGCGCTATTTGGTTTAGGTAGTGCCTATGTTGGAACAGCTCCAGGCAGTGTGGTTGGCGACATCATTAAAGGTAGAGGTGGACAGGTAATTGCCGCTTGGCAGATGGCCGGAGATGCCGGAATGATTGTTGGCCCAATATTGGTCGGATTACTAACTGACTACTTTAGTTATCAGGCAGCATTCTTATTCTCTGGTTTTATCTGGATTATTGCTTTGGTCTTATCAGCAATTTTGCCTGAGACCCGGGCATCACATTTAGAAAATGATTTAATTCCAGATAAAAATAAACAGGAGCTGTGATCGCTCACAGCTCCTGTTTAGAAGTATTTTTTAAATTACTGACGACGTAGGATTGAAATTAAACGAAGTACTTCTAGATATAGCCAAACAATTGTGACCATTAAACCAAATGCTGCCCGCCATGATTCCTTCTCAGGAGCTCCTGCTGCAACACCTTTTTGGATTTGATCAAAATCTAAAACTAAGAACAAGCTAGCAAGGGCAACTCCTGCTACTGCCAGAAGTAGTCCTAATCCAGATACGCCGTAGAAGCCGTAGCCTTGTCCGACACCAAAAAATGATGCAACTAGTGAAACTAAAGCAAGAATGAAATAACCAATTGCTGCACCAATAAGAGTGCGCGTAAATTGTGGTGTTGCACGTAGTGTGCCATTGCGATACATAATCAATACGCCGGTAAATGCTGCAATTGTTCCAATTACTGCTTGGCTAACAATTCCAGGGTAGAAACTTTCGTAATAGCTACTTATTGTGCCAAGTGCTAATCCTTGAAATGCAGCATAAGTAACTACCAAGCCTGGCTTAATATTCTTACTAAAGCTAATAATCATCGCTAATACAAAGCCACCTAAAAATCCAAGTAGAAGCGCACCCGTACCAAGATTTGCTGTCCATGCAAATGCACCAACTACAAGTAATATTGCAAATAAAAATCCAGTTTTCGCAACGACATCTTCCATAGTCATGCGACCTGTGCGCATTGATGAGGCTGCTGGAGCATTAAAGCTTTGCTCTAATTGATCAACCTGCATAGTTGTCGGTTGATTAAACGCCTTGCCAAGTACAGGGTTTGAACTCTTCATTCTTCTCCTTTTATTGAAGTAGTAACCAGTTTTGGTTATTTACTTAAGTAGTAAACAAATATTAATCCCTTACAATTCCCACCGCTATAACCACTATGCGGTTGAAACTTAAATTTTGCTGAAGATTCGCAAGAGTTGAGCGTGCCCCCGGTGGGGGTCGAACCCACACTTGTGCGATTTTAAGTCGCATGCCTCTGCCATTGGGCTACAGGGGCGAATCTTCAGGGGGTAAATCTACCTGTCTTTTTCACTTTCAAT
>Ga0208361_1000052_pt1 | contig 47927 bp, 60 predicted proteins | sample LakMenEpi05Aug10_FD_150670 | JGI IMG/M metagenome (GOLD analysis project Ga0208361, IMG submission 150670) | Freshwater microbial communities from Lake Mendota, WI - 05AUG2010 deep hole epilimnion (SPAdes) | ecosystem: Environmental > Aquatic > Freshwater > Lake > Epilimnion/Euphotic zone ... | reverse complement strand
AGAAGAATCAACAAAAGCTGCAAACGACTTAATTAAACAGCAAGAGCAAGCTGCAAGGCAACTTGAACAAGCAAATCAAAGAGTCCAAAAAGAATTAGATTCTATGATTGCTGGTTTCCAAAGCCTAACACCTTTGTTTAAAGGACCATTAGTTAGCTATGGTTTAAAGATGATAGCTAAAGGCATTGGATACAAACAACCACAAACATTAGCAAAAGGAGGAGAGGTTTCTTATCTTGCTGATGGTGGTGATGCTTCTGGCCCAATGAAACCAAAGGGTACTGATACTCAACCCGCAATGTTAACTCCAGGTAAGTTTGTTGTAAAAAAAGATGCTGCTAAAGATCCAGAAAACAGAAAACAACTTGAATCAATAAATAGTGGTAGAAATAAAAAGAAAACAGAATATCGTGCATCTGGTGGTTCTGTTGGTGGTGTTGGATATTACGCTGCTGGAGGATCAGTTGGATCAATAATTGCATCAGCAATTGTGAATATAGGTTCTACAGTTGCTACGATAGCCACCGCAGCTAAATCAATTACTGTTGTAGGTGCAGCATCTACAGCATTAGGTGTTGCATTTAACAGCGTTACACAATCTGTTAAAATAGCTAATCAAGCACTTGCCATTTTTGGACCAATGGTTTCAAAAGCAAATCCGGCATTAATGCAAAAGCTTGAAATAGTGATGAATGATCTTAGTGGTGTAATAGGAAGGGCTTTAATACCAGCGGTTGAATACCTTTCTCCATTGCTTAGAAAGTATGCAGACTATGTAGATTATTCGATGAAAAAATTAGCTCCATCAATAAATAAATCTGCTGTTGCATTTGATAATGTTGCATCTCCTTTAATGGATTTAGGTGCAGTTATATATAGTGTGATTGGCCCAGTATTCAACGCATTAGCCACTATAGTTGTTGGAGTTTCAAATGTATTAAAACCGATAATAGAATTTATAGCTGCGTTTTCATCAGCATTAGTTCAAACAATTGGAATACTTGCATCACCAATTGTATCTGTAGCTATGGCAACCCTTAGTTTTGCATTTGATGCATTAACACTTGTTATAAAAACAACTCTTGGAATAATTCAAACTTTACTTGGAGCATTTGTAAACATAGTTGGATTAATTATCCAAGGTCTTGGGAAAGTGATATCGTATATACCTCTTATGGGAGATGTTGGAAAAAGCATTGCTAAAGGTGGAGAAGCGATATCAAAGTCAGGTGAAAGTCTTAAGCAAGGTAAACCAGCAGAACAAGATAGGATAAAAAAAGGATCTTCTGTTGGTGCAGCAGTAAGAGAAGTTTCATCAACATCAATCGCTGGAGTTGGTGACGAAGTGAGAAAAAATGCAATGATGGCAGCATCTGGCCAAAAGACTCAAGAAGATATGCTTGGCGATATTTCTAATAAATTAGACAAGAATGCATTGGCAGATGCTTTTGCAGAAGGAATGAAAAAAGCTAAAGATAATAAACCACAAACTACACCACCTGTTCAGATACAAGGTAAAATACCTGGTGCTTTAAGCAAACAAGAACAAGTTCAATTAGGAACGGTTTAAAAACCAAGGAGATATAAATGCCATCAGTACCTTTTAACCAGCCGGATCTTTGGACAGAAGGTGATATATCAGAAAAAATAGCTAGCATATCTCCAGGGGTTTCTTCTTTATCTATAGAAGGTGATAGTAGAGCAACATTAACATACATCATAAATGGGCCTGGGATGGATTTAAATCCAGAAAACCCATTAGCGTTGTTTTGTCAACAGGCTTTAGGCGATACGAAAATAAATACAACTGATGGTTCTTTAATAAGAACTCCACCTATGACTCATCCTCAATTTCGTTGGCTTTATGCAGATAGAATATCAAGCATAAAAGGTATTGGATTAGAAAGAAAAAATACTGAACCAGATTCTGATTTGCTTTCTTGGGATACAAACGCATCTGCCTCTTGGCAATATATTCCACCTTATTATGTGGTATATGACAAATACGAAGTAGTTGTTGAATTTGCAACAAAACCATACTTAGTTGTTAGTGATGCTGCAATAGATAAGCTTAATGAAGAATATGAGGGTGTATACAGAATAGACGGAGGTGATGGAACATATTACATGGATGATGGCAGTCAAGGTGTTGCTGTTGGAAATCCAATTAGAGAATATAGAAGATTTTCAACATATACAACGGAGTCTTCTGCCGAATATTTGACAATGAAGGGTGGTGCATATAAATTTGATTCTGATGTAGAACAGGTTAATGGTCAAACGATTGTAGGTTTTTATGGTAAAACATTAATCCCCAAAGTTGTATTTAAATTAACATGGTTTCAAGTTCCTTATGAATTTGTTGATCCCACTAATGATGCTTCAACAAACATTTATGAAGCACTAGGAAGAGTTAATCAAAATTATTTTTATGGTTTTGAACCAGGGGAATTGCTTTTTACTGGTTTTACAAATACTCAAAAAATAAGAAATCAGTTTGATGTTATATCGTATAATTTAAGTGATTTGGCTGATCTTCCTACCTTAGAGTCTCTTCTTTACACCGATATAACCTTTAATTTTCTTTATATACCTATTTTTTCAACAGATGTTAATGGCGATCCTTATCCTAGTGAACCAGCAGGGATTATAAATCCAGACAATTTGAGTTATATTAATGCTGGTCATAATTTAGCAATGACCAATGTAAATAAAAGGTATTATCCAGTAATATCAGAAGATTCATCCCCGCTTCCAGAACCAAATCTTAGGAAAAAACCGATCTATGGAAGTTATCCTTTTGAGTTGATGTTTAACGCATTACCGTATAAAATGAATGATGTTCCAGTACCATAAGAGGTGTTATATGCTAGCGGGAACCTACAACATAATTTGCGAACAGGGTGCGACTTTTCAGCGTAATATATCCGTTGTAAACGCTGACAACACCGAACCCGATTACACTTCTTCTACTGCAAGAATGCAAGTTCGACCTACAGTTTTATCTCCAGTAATCATTATTGAATTAACTACGGAAAACGGAAGAATAACTCTTCTCAATAACACCATTACGCTTGATATTATTGCAGATGATACAGAAGCATTGCCAACTGGTGCTTATAAATACGACCTTGAAATTCAGACTGGTGCTGATGTTATTAGGCTTGTTCAAGGCAGCTTTACGGTTTCTCCCGAAGTCACTAGACCAGTACCGTAAGGAGCATCATGGCAACAGATATTTTCGCTAGAGTAACTGTATTGGAAGACCCTGTTGGAGTTACAATTTCTGCTCCACAGGTTATTCCTACCCTGTCTGACCCTGTTTCTACTGTTACTGTTTTAGATGACAGCAACATAGCTGTTTTTAGATATGTTAGTTTTACTCCATCATCTTTATCTATAGGACTTACTGCACAATCCAATGTGTTTACGGTAACAGGTAGTCCAATTACGACTAATGGAACATTTGATTTAAATTTTATTTCTACTGGTGCTAATACTTTTCTTGCTGGGCCAGTAAGTGGTTCTGGATTGCCTTCATTTAGAACAATCAATGCAGCAGACATCCCTGATATTTCTTCAAAATACTTAACCGCTGTATCTCATAACAATACTCTAACTGGAGATGGAACTGCTGCTTCACCTCTTCAGGTAGTTACAGGAGGTGCTGTTGGATCTGTTAATTCAGTTTCAATGACATCAAGTGATTTTGCTATATCTGGTTCACCTGTAACTTCATCAGGAACTATAGTTGCCAACCTTGCAACAACAGGCGTATCTTCTGGTGTTTATGGTTCATCAACACAAATACCTGTTGTTACAGTTAATGCAAAAGGACAGATTACAAACGCAACTACAGCATCGATTTCAATTCCAACTCAAGGATTGACATCTGTTGGTATTCTTTCGTCTAGTTTAACCGTTACTAATTCACCAAGAACAACCAACGGAAATATTACGGTTGAAACTGGCCCAACAGGAGTGACATCGGGTGTATACGGTAGTAATGCCTCTATACCGCAAATTACAATTGGTTCAGATGGTAGAATAACATCAGCAACAAACATTACTGTTGGAACTCCAGGAAGTGGTATTGGTACAGTTACTTCAGTTGGATTAACCTCATCAACATTATCTGTAAGTTCAACACCAATTACTTCAGATGGATTTCTTTCAGTTAATCTTGCATCTTCAGGTGTTATTGCAGGAATATACGGAAATTCAATTACAATTCCAGTCGTTACTGTAAATTCGTTTGGTCAAATAACTAGTGTAAGCACAACTCCTATTAACCCTTTGCCTCCATCGACAAAAGTTATTGGTGGTAATTCGATTGATGATACTCCATTATATTTGCTTCAAGACGATAACACGCAAATTGCAATCCCTGCAAATTCAACAGTTCTTTTTATTGCTTTGATTGCAGCAAGGCAAGTAGGTGCAACTGATAATAGTGCAGCATTTAAAATTGAAGGTTGCATTGATCGGGGTGTTTTAGCTTCTACTACAGCTATGGTAGGAAGTCCAATTTATACCACTATTGCCCAAGATAATTCTTGGGCTATAGTTGCTCAAGCTGATCCTATTGATGGTGCATTAAGCTTTATTGCAACGGGTCAAAACGGAATGGAAGTTGATTGGTGTGGTCAAGTTGACCTATTAATTTGTACCAATGATTCTCCTTCACCAACACCTACACCTACACCAACCCCTACACCAACCCCTACACCAACCCCTACACCCACACCTACACCCACACCTACACCTACACCTACACCCACACCTACACCTACACCTACCCCTACCCCTACACCAACCCCTACACCTACACCTACACCTACACCTACACCGACACCTACACCAACCCCAACACCTACACCATTTATATATGTTAGTCAATCCGGTGGCGGTGGTAGTTACATTGGAACTGGAGGAAGTTCTGGAGATCCTTTGCAGGGAAATGTTAATTACGATTCTATTTCAGGTTCTTCAGACTTAACATTTAATACAGGAATTTCAGGAACTCTTTATTATTATTATTCAACTTCAGATATGATGGGTGCTGGAATTTCAGGTAATATGTTTGTTAATGGAAGTCCTCTTGGAGTTATTAACGGAACTAACAGTAATTCTGGTTCAATGTCTATAACTTCTGGTCAATCAGTAGTGTTTACATTTCTCAGCACTTCTTCAATGTCATCTTATTACTTTAGTGTTTACATTGTTTAAGGAATATTTATGCCAATAAAGATCAATAACAAAACAAGTGTAAACCAAATATCTTTGGGCGAAATTATAATCGTTGAAAGTAATGGTGAAGGTACAGAATCTGTTTCTATAAAAGCTCCATCATTAACAACATCATTAAATTTAGTTCTTCCTAATTCAAACGGAACTTCTGGACAACTTCTTTCAACAGATGGATCTGGAAATCTTTCTTGGAAATCAGATTCAACTGCTGGAGTTTCTTCTATTACTTCTGGAACTGGTATTAGTGTAGATAAAACAACAGGTGCTGTTACTGTTACAAATTCTGCACCAGATCAAACAGTTAAAATAAATAGCGGTACAGGGATTTCCGCAACTGGAACTTATCCAGATTTTACTGTTTCAAGTTTAATAACTCAATTTACCGTTTCTGATGCAAGAAATTCAATTTCATCAACTGCTACAGGCTTAACTTATACTTCTGGAACAGGTGTATTTAGTTTAACTTCTGGCTATTCAATTCCAACTTCAACTTCCCAAACTAATTGGGATACAGCTTATACGAATCGAATAACTAGTTTAACTACAACTGGAAGCGGTGCAGCAACCTTAGTATCTAATGTTTTAAATATTCCTACACCATCAGCAGCAACATTTACATCTTTAACTGTAACAGGAAACAGCGGTTCAAGCACATTATCATCAGGTGTTTTAAATGTTCCAACCTACACCCTAGCTGGTTTGGGTGGTATCAAACTTACTGACCTGAGTTCAACGGCAACAGGCTTAACTTACACCAATACCACAGGGGTTTTTTCCCTAACTGCTGGCTATTCAATTCCAACGACATCTTCACAAACTACTTGGGATTCAGCTTATACACAAAGATTACAATGGGATGGTGGAAATACAAATTTAGTTGCATCAACAGGAAGAACTTCCTTAGGTGCAACTACAATTGGAAGCAATATTTTAACCCTTGTAAATCCTTCGGCAGTAACATTCCCAAGGTTTAATGCAGATAATACTGTTTCTGCTTTAGATGCTGCGACTTTTAGAACTGCAATAGGTGCTGGAACATCTTCAACTTCTGGAACTGTTACTTCAGTTGCAGCATTAACTTTAGGCACAACAGGAACTGATGTTTCTAGTACAGTTGCAACAGGAACTACTACACCAGTTATTACCTTAAATATTCCAACCGCATCTGCAACTAATAGAGGTGCTTTAAGTTCTTCAGATTTTACAAACTTTAATACAGCATATACAAATCGAATAACATCCTTAACCGTTACTGGTTCATCAGGTGCTGCAACTTTAACAAGCAATACTTTAAATATTCCCACTTATACCCTTGCTGGTTTAGGTGGTATTAAGCTAACTGATCTTTCTTCAACTGCAACAGGATTGACATATACGAATACAACTGGTGCTTTTTCTTTTACTGCTGGTTATTCAATACCAACAACTTCAAGCCAAACAAACTGGGATAGTGCTTTTACGCAAAGATTGCAATGGGATGGTGGTGCAACCAACCTTGTTGCTGCAACAGGTAGAACCTCATTAGGTGCAACTACTGTTGGTAGTAACTTGTTTACCCTTACTAATCCTTCAGCGATTACATTTCCAAGGTTTAACGCTGACAATACAGTTTCTTCTTTGGATGCTGCAACTTTTAGAACTGCAATTGGTGCTGGTACATCATCAACAACCGGAACTGTAACATCAATTGCAACAACTTCACCAATTACAGGTGGAACAATAACAGGAACAGGCACGATTGGAATTAACGCATCTAGTGCAAATACTGCTTCTTTTGTTGTGCAACGAGATGCTTCTGGAAATTTTTCCGCTGGTACAATTACTGCAACATTATCTGGAAACGCATCAACAGCAACATCTGCAACTTCTGCTACCTCTGCAACAACTTCAACTAACATTGCTGGTGGTGGTGCGGGTCAAGTTCCTTACAATACTGGATCTGGTGCAACTAGTTTTCTTGCTGCGGGAACAGCGGGGCAAGTATTACAATCAAATGGAACAGCAGCACCGAGTTGGGTTTCTTCTTCATCAATATTTCCATCTGCATCAATGCAAATGTTTGCTGGTGCAATTACTCAAACGGTAAGTTCTGGTGTGGTAACAACAACAGCACCTACTGGATGGTTATTGGCTAATGGGAATGCGGTTTCAAGAACTACATATAGTGCATTGTGGACAGCATTAGGAACGACTTCTAGCCCCTATGGGCAAGGCGATGGAAGTACAACATTTAATTTACCTGACATGAGATCAAGAACTGCAATTGGTGTGGGTCAAGCATCTGGTCTTTCAAATAGAACTTTAGGTGGTACAGTTGGAACTGAAAGCGAAACATTAACATCTTCGCAAATTCCAGCACATACTCACCCAAATACAGTTGGTTCTACTGCTGGTGGAACAAACAACATAACAAGCGGTATGAGTGCAAATACAGTTCATAATCATAGTGTAGATAGAGCAGCATGGACTAATAACGGTTCTAATCCATATACATTTACTGGCGGTGCTTCTAATATTGCTCTGCAAAACATTGGGATTAATAATTCTGCTTCATTAGACCATTCACACAATATTTTTATTACCAATAATAATAATACTGGTGGTGGTGGATCGCATAACAATATGCAACCAAGTATTGGGTTAAATTACATTATTAAAACATAGGAGTTCTCATGTTTACGCAAATAAGTTTGAATGCAATTGTTATAGACTCTGATTATTTATTTACATTGATGGCAACAGACGAAAACAATGTAAGCAAAACAATAAAAATGCCTATTGCTTTAAGTTCAGATGAAGGTGTTTTTGTAAACAATTTAATTAATCAAGCATGGAATTACATTCCAGATGCTGAACCAGATGCTTTATCTCAAGCAAAAGCAAGAAAGCTGCAATCAATAAATAACGAATGGCTTAATCTTGAAAGAATAGGGTGGGATACAGGATTACCACAAGGGCATTTAGGCATAACACCTAATGATGTTGCCTTAATCTCTGGTGCATTCGCATTAGCTAAAGAAGCAGCAAATTTAGGCCTTCCAATACCGTCTTTAGTAACCCTCGAAAACAACGAATTGTCTTTTAATACCATTACCGAAATGCTACAATTAATGCTGTTGTATGGCCAGTCTCGCTCCCAAATGTCTATGCAAATAGCATCCAAGAGAAAGGCTGTTGAAAATGCGTTAACTATTGAAGAAGTAGAGGCAATATGATGCTCGCAGACATAAATATTGTTGATATTTTTGAGCGATTCGGTGTGGCATTAAGTTTTCTTGTTTTTATGTTATGGGCTGTTTATAAAGGATTTAGCTGGTTAGGCCAAAATATTATACTTCCATTGCACCAAAGACATATGGTATTTATAGATAGGTTAGAGAATTCCATTGGCGAGGTGGCCAAGGCCCAAGCGGAAAGCTTGAGGATTTTAACAGAAGTGTTAAATTACACTAGGACTTTAAAAAAGGAAGTGAAGCAATGATTGATTTTCCAGATTCTATGCCTACGGATGCCATGATGTTAATTGTGGACAAAATTCGTGGAAAAAAAGATGTAGGTAATAAAGAATTTAGTAATGCATTATGGAACATTGTTGGCTATGCTGCCGACCAAGTTATTCCAGATGATAGGCAAATATTTCAAGACAAAGAAGTATCTCTTGATGACTTTGCAACTATCCTAGAACAAGCCATTCCTCAGGGTGATTTCCACGGAAATCCAATTACAATCGGAATTATTCCTTGGTCAATAATTTTAAGAACAGCATTAAAATTGTTGATCTCTGTTTTCTTATAAGCACATTTTAAAGCACATCGTAAACAAAAGGAGCAACTATGATTAATTTGTTGTTTTTAGTATTTCTTCAAATACCGACTATAGAACTCCCTGCAAAGGTTTCTGGACAACCAGGGGCATTTATAAGCATTGCTTCAAAGACTGAAGCGAAAACTGTAAGATGGGTTTCAATTGACAAAGGTCTTAACATTTTCCCTGTGGATTTACTTAAGGATTCAAAAACCCTTGTGGTTACTTCACAGGCAGAAGGTGTGTACAGACTGTTTGCTTATGTTGGCAATGAGTTTGGGCCTTCTGAACCAGCGTTTACATCTGTAGTAATCGGTGATGAGCCAGCACCCGCTCCACCAGTAAATCCAGACAATGACATCAGAGCAGCAGCAGCAAAAGAAGACAAAGATCAGGTAAAGTGGTTGTCTATGTTTTATGAAGAGCTTGCAAAAGAGTGTCAGAAAAACGACTACGAATTTCTTACAGATGTCTTTAAGGCAGCAAAGGCAACTATCAATAAACAATTCATGGAAAACGAACTTTTTAACCTTAGAGATGTAATTGGAAAGAGGTTGAATCAAAGGCTTCCGAAGGACGGAACGCTTAAACTTGATCAAAAACTCAGGGATCTTTTGACCAGCGAATTTAATCAAATAGCAAAGGAATTAAAATAATGAGTATGGAAAACCAGCCAAAATTTGGTGAAAGAAATAAAGCAAAAGAACCATTAATTGAATCTAATAAATTCGGTTGGTTACCAATTGATTCTCAGCCCAAAGAACTTCAAGACAAGTTCAATGCAAAGCTTGTTCCTTTTCAGATTGCTGGGCCTCCGTTAGACTTAAAAGAATCACTTCTTTACAAGGTAGTCAATAAAGCTGCGGGATACGAATTCTTTCCTTGGGATCAAAAAACAGGATCATGTGTAGGCCAAGGTGCATTAGCAGTCATGGCTACCCTTCAAGCTGTTGAGATTATCACCCAGAGGGAAACATTTGAGGAATGGAGGCTTCCGTTCATTCTTTATAATTATGGCCAATCTCGCAAGCGTGGAGGCCTCAATGGTGAAGGCGAAGGATCATTTGGTTCAAGCATGGCAGAATCTTTAAATGAAGATGGTTGCCCACCATTAGATCCAAGCTATCCACAACCTGTTTGTCAGCAAGACGGATCTTGGACTTTTGGTGCAAAGGCTGAAATGGCATGGTCAAACGGAAATAAACCGCCAATCGATCTTTCTGATTCGGCCAAAAGATTCAAAGTCAAAAGCACCTCAAAGCTTAAAAATAGCGATCAAGTAAAACAAGCATTATCAAACGGATACCCTGTTACCATTGCTTCTTCTTGGTTTGGATTTAGCGATTTAAAAGTAAGGCCATCTGGAAACCCTGCTGTTCTATTAGCCTCAAGAAACCAATCATGGGGGCATCAACAATCGTGTTTAGGGTTTACTACCCATCCAGAATTCGGATTAATCTTTTTGATTCAGAATTCATGGGGTAATGCTCATGGAACACCACCGGGAAATTTTGGTGAACCCAAGGGTTCTTACTGGATTAAAGCCAAAGATATGGATAGGATTTGTCTTGAGGAAGTATTTTCTTTCTCAAATTTTGATGGATACCCTGCACGAACCATCGACTGGTCGATATAATGTGTTTGGTTACTTTTTTTATTTAGGAGGAAGCAATATGTTTAGTCTAGTGTTGACGGTAGCTATGGTAATCGATCTCCCAATCCGCAAGGGTTCTTCATGTGCTAATGGGCAATGCTCTGCTCCAGTAGTGCAAGTCGAAAAGAAGGTCGAAAAAACCATTAAGATTGAAACAGTTAAAGAAGACACAAAAGTTTTCCGTGGTGGAAAGCTTCGATTCAGTCTTCGTGGTTCTAGCTGTTGTGGTCGATAGAAAGGAAGTTTTATGAATCCCCAAATGTCTATGCCTTCTGGTATGATGGGTGGTCAATCTGGGATGCCTTTAACGCATCCTTCACTTGACATTTTCGCAAGATTTATCAAGGGGGAAGCTACTAGAGATGAAGCGGTAAACGCTTTTGCAGATTATGTAATGACTGGAATCAGGGGAATTCCTGTTCCAGAACTTAATCTTGCTAAATCGGTTTTATCTTCTGAATCTAATAACTTTATGCAATATCCTCAAGTTATTCAATGCATGGCTTTATTGATCAAAAACCCTTGATTTAAAAGCAAATGTGTATGATAATTGCAGGACACAATTAAAACTGTGTCCTGTTTTTTTTAAGGGAAGCAAGATGAGAATACAACCAGTTCAAGGTAGCGGGATGAACGCTGGATATGATGCATCCACAGGCTCCATTACGATTTCTAATGAAGGCAATAGCCCATTTCTTTATGTTCGAGTAAACAATAAGATCCCTTTTGGTGACGAAGTTGAAGTCACAGGGTACTATCGGTTCTATGATTTTTATGAAGTTATTTGGAACGGTACTGATTTTGTTGAAGAAGTTGGAGGTTTAAAAGCTAATTTCTCTACTAGAACAACTTGTCCTAAAATGTATGCAATGCCATACGATATTGACGAGCCAAGCAACCAAGGAAACTTTACCGGCAATGTTGGGGTATCAGGTCAAGGATTAGTTTACATTGCTAGGCTTCGAGGCGTTGATTCAATTGATGGCAGGGATGTGTACGAATTTATTAGAAGCCTTGATCCTTCGTCAAAATGCTTTGTAGAAATAGACGAAACAGGAATTATTAATGGATATTATCCAGCATTAGGATTTGACACACTTTCTCAATCTTCTGCAAATATGGGTAAATTTTGGGCCAAAGATATTAATGGTGGCGAATTAATTTCTGGAAGGAAATATGTTGGCTATTATGTTGGAACATCATACGACCCATTCCCTGCTGATCCAATAAATTCAGATCCAAGACCAAGAGTAACTCTTTTGAATTCTCTTGTTTCTGGCCCCACAGGAATTACGGTAGTTACGGATGTAACTTGTGTAAATGGCGTTCTTTCAAACACATACGCAACGCTATACCCTTCAGAAACGGTTCAAGTTGCCGAAGACACAAGAAAGAGTTTTATTAGTTTAAACGATACACCTTCTTCTTATTCTGGTGTTGCAAATTACTATGTAGCAGTAAATCCAACCGCAACCGCATTGACATTTACATCTACTACACCATCTTCAGTTGTTGTTCCATCAATGTCTTTTATAAATCTAAAGGATTGTCCATCTTCTTATTCTGGAGCGTCTGGAGCAGTACTTACTGCAAGTTCATCAGGTATAGTGTTTACGACAGTTGCATTCACCACTCCAACCGATTCATCGATAATACCAAAGCAATCCTCATTGAATTCTACGGTGCAATTCAAACTCGTAAACGATGCACTTACTCCCGGTGCAAACAAATATTATGGAACTAATTCGGATGGTGTTAAAGGTTGGTACGATTTACCATAGGGGAAGCAATGGCATACAGACCAACAAATAACATCCAAGAAAATATAATTCATAGAAACACAATCTTTGATTCACAAGGATTTGTTTCTTGTTGCACCTGTGGTTATTGCATCAAAAAAACAGAAGATGCCACCTTATTGATTACAAATTTTAAACAAGCTCAACCAATTATTAATGAACAATCTATTGGTTCTACAATAATAGAGTTCTCTGATTACATGATCCCAGCATCAAATAGCAGTTTTGGGGAATATGTATTAACTCCAACTCCAATATCACAAAGTGTAATTCCAAAAGGATTGGCCGATAGTTTGACTTACTATCCATTTTTAAATTGTAATGGAGAGACAACTGAGCGAGCAACCGTATATCAAAACCCATATGGAACTTATTCTAGTTATTGGAAATTAGTTCCTTCAGGAGAAAAAACTGCTTATCCATATGATGTTGCTGTTATACCGGGAACTACAGGATTTAAAGAACAATTGCCATACCCATATTATTGGGGAATCAATTTTTTTAGTTCTACAACATATTTAAGAAAAGATATTTTTATTGGAGGAGATGATTCTGGATCTTATGACAATTATTTAGATTATATATCATCACATGACTTTAGTGTTGAAGGCCTAAATCCAAATACAAGTTGTTCCAACAATATTGTAAAAATAATAGATCCTGTTTTTTACCTTGATGTTTCTGGATATTCCTTTTCTTATACGCATCCTAATTATTCTTTCGTTGATTCAATAGAAAACATTTATACTGGCCCAGATGTTATTTCAACAGTATGTTCAGGTACAGACTCTTTTAACTGGTCTTATGATTTTTTATCAAGATCTAATAAGCCTATATATAAAGACGGATATGTTTTAAATAATTTTACAATCGACAAAAATGGTTCGTTCACATCTAAAATAACTTTAATAAACACCAACAATGTGAATTACTCGTCATATTTGCAAATAGAAAATCCACCTTGGTGGATAAGAACGCAAATTACTTCAGTAGATGTAATCCCTGCCTATGTATCAGCAATATCTTCAACATACCTTGATGATCAAACATTAAGTAGTTATTCAAAAAACGGATCTTTTGTTGATGTAATACCAAATCAAACTTGGCCTTATTACTATAATTTCTGTGGAGATCCAACAGAAGTGTTTTTTGGTATAAAAACAATAGATGTATTTGGCACTTTCTATGATTATCCAACACAACCAGCATTGCCTATAAATTATATTGCTTCAAAAACAAATAGGACTCAAATAACATCGACTACAAACGCAACAGGAAGAACGACTCTAACAATAAAAAATGTTTTATGGACTGGAAAAACACTTTTAACCAACAACTACATACACGACTTAGGTGCTGACAGACCTAATCTTGCATCAGGAAAAGTGCCATTAAATTACCAAGCAATTTTAAAAGGAGGATTTGAATCTGATATAGAAATATCGTTTCAAAGTGTACCTTATTGCAATCTAATAAACATACCTGACAGGCTAAAAAGGGTTACAGAGTTAAAAGTGAATTTTGAGAATTACGAAAAAATACCTCAATATAATATGCTAAAGTATTATCAAGCATTAAATTACTTTGAAGCTACACCATTAATAGGAGATCCTTTTTATACGGAAGAGGCGTTTAATAATTTTATGGTTCAAATGGCTTTTACATATGCTTTATATGGAAGAAGCAGTTTTGATAATTTTCAATATTCATTCTATGGAATTGAAGAATTTGAAAACATTGCTTTTTTACCTCCTAATGTAAATCAAAATAATTATTTTTTTGTAAGAAAAAGTTCTAATTCAGGCGTTTTTAATATAATAAAAAAAGACATAATAGAAATAGATCCTCCAGAACTTGCTTCATATACAGCAACTCCGGGAAGAGTTTATCCTGATTTTGATGTTCCTAGTAGGTTTAAAAGTTGTTTGTTAATTAATGGTGATTCTGATGTTTGGAAAACAGGAAATGAAGTTAAATTTGGTTCAGGTACAACTGTTTATTATTCAATTTATATAGAAGAAATTAAGGATGAAAAGCAAACTGCTGGACAATCTTTAATTAGGATAGCAACAACCTTAGAAGACGCAAATGATGGAATTTACATTCCAAATGTTGGATTAGAAGATCAGTTCAAAAACAAAACTTTAACTGTTAAATTCTTGTCTAAATACAAAGATGTTTCAAAAGAAAATCTTCCAAGATATGAAAATGTAAATCCAAACAATATTGATATAACAAATGTTAATGCAGATATTCTTGGTGCTTCATATTCTTCAAGTATTAATTACCCAACCTCATTTAATAGCAAATTTGATTTTTCTTTTAGTACATCAGGTACAGGTGGATTTTATACTGATTACAGGCTATTATCTATAAAGTTTTATATGCCAGCAACTTTTCCTGATAATCCTATATATTTAGAAAATTTTCAATTTGAAGGCCCCTTTTGGTATACCCCCCAAAATGTAAATCAAAACTTTGAAGTTATATCGTTAAGTCCATTAAAAATAAAATATCATCAAATTAAGTTTGATAATTACCACAATACAAATGCAGCAACACATTATTCTAATTTTTATTATAATTTTCCAAGAACAAATATAAATGTAACATTCCCTTGGTCTGATATTGAATCTAATATTGGTGGTGCATTATTCTTTGGTTTTCAATGCGATGTAATTATTGAAGAAGTTGTTGATGAATTTATTCAAGAAGCCTTACCAATTGAATTTAATCAGATTTTAGAAAATGTTGAATACATTCAAACATCAAGCTTGATGAATTCAAGAAAACCAATGGAAATGATTAACCCTGAACAATGCGAACACATTGGAAAAGTAATCGACAGAAAAGATTGCAATTGCCCTAAGAAGTGGGTTCGCTTATGTGATGTTCATGGAGAAACGGATTGGAAGAAATGTATGCAATGCAAAGATTTTAAGGTGTCCGAATGAAACTTTTCACCCTGTCGCAATTCTACTTCGGGTGAAATTCGTCTCAGGAAATTGCTAAAACAAGCCCTAGAATCATTCGGACGATATCAATATATAGATCGATCAATTAACAGGCAAGCCAACTCTTGATTTTATCGTAGTAAATATTGTCTTTAAATTTGCTCACATCTATATTTGGAAATCTCTTTTTATCAAACAAAGTGTCTACGGAATAATGGACGATGTAGTGCGATCTTTCTAACTCGTTTATTCCCGGTACATAAAGAATATTCACGGAATTCATCTTTACAGAATTGCATTCGCAAGCTGCCTGTAAAGCGTACATTCCAGCCCACCATCGAATATTTGTATCAACTTCTTTTTTAGTTATATCTTTGTGAAACCAAATCCAATCCAAAAGAATCTTCTTAAATGTTTCTGCTCTTCCAACGATGGGAACGAAGCCTCCATTATAATAGTTCGTTTTGTTATCGGTATAATTTCCAATAATTCTTTTATTTCCTGATAAACTTTTAAGATGCCACTTTTCATATATGTCGCTAACAATTAATTCGTTTTTGCCTACAGCTATATTGGGATGTTTTTTTAAATGAAACATATCGCAATCTAGTAGTTCTATTACATCGTCATCCTTAAACCTTGATATGGTTTGAATTAAACCTACCTGAATGTTTAGTGGAAGAAGTATTCCGTCTTCCTTTATTCCAAGATTGTAATCGAAAAATGATTCGCAGAGTTGGTTAGGAATATCTTGATGCCAAGGGAATTGATTAATCGTTGGAGATGATGAATGATTTCTTTTAATTATAATTGCTAATGCTTTTTGATATGCTTCATTTCCGTACACATTGAGGTGGTTAAACCAAAATAGATCAAGTTGCCATTGGAACAAAGGGGTGTTTACGGCAACCGGAACGCTTATCATCCTTGCATCTTCTTTTCTTCAAGTTGTTCTGTGGAAATTCCTATCGATCCAGGGCGAAGCGATTTCATTAGCCCATCTGTGGGTGAACCCATGATGGCTTGAAGTTCATGCCTTGCATCACTAGCAGCATCCAATTCTTTTTGCCATTCGGTGAACTTCATAAACAGTTCTACCGCTTTCATGTTTCCACTACGAATTTTTCTTACTAGGCAACTCTTTACAATAGCCATGTCTTCCTTGGTAATGGATTCGACATAGAATCGCTTCATCTCTTGTATATGGCGATAGTATGGATTTAGGTACATATTATAATCTCCATTTGTTTTTCTTGGCGATTCTTGCGGAAGCCCTGCCTCTGTCTCTTATGTTCTTAGGTATTTCATAATATCTTGTTCCTCTAACTTTTTTGTTTCTCACAGAAACAATTCCCATCCTACCTGTTCCACCTCTTCTAAAAGGTCTTGCTTTCCTAGCAATGATTGAGTAGTCCTTTAAGCTAGGCGAACCATACCAATATATAAAGCCACCCCTCCAGTTATTTGCCACCCATTTGTTGAAAGTGGCCTTACCTACCCTTGGGTAAATATAACCGATATTTGGGCCTCTGGCTCGCATTACAACTGAACCTGACTGAGCCTTTGCCATAGGAAAGTATTCAAGCGATTTCATCCAAGCAGAAGGTGGTGTGTATATGATAGAATTACTAGTTGCTTCAATATCTGGGTTAGGTGCTGGATTAGTATTAGTGGCCCTGCCCACCCGCTTGGATCGGTCTTCTAAAAGTTTCTTCAATTTTTGTATCGCACCTACTAAATCTGCCATCGAAATTCCTCTTGCTTTTTGCTACAATACTGTTACCTATTTTACCTTGTTTTTGAAAGGATGCAATATGTTAAATAAAGCTGGAGCGGACTGGATGGTAGAAGCCATTGCTGCGTATGAAAAAGGGAAGCCATCTCAATCAATAGCAGCAAGTTTGATCTATATCTCTGAGACATTAGAACTTATGAGAATGTTGATCGACCCAGAAACACCAGAAAATGTTGAATTTCCAGGGGGCAAGGAGTTTCCAAAATCATGATCGACTCCGATAGTTTCTATGAAATGCTGGAGAACATTCAGCGTGGAATTGATTTTAAATTGGCCATGAAGGCCTTTGGCATCTCTAGAAGGGATCTTGAACCTTGGCATAAGAAAGAGATGATTAAAGCTAAAGCACAGGCAACCATTGCCATGCAACAGGTTATCCATGAACATGGGGCTGAGGATTGGCGAGCCATGCAATGGATCATCGAGAGAAATAATAAGGAACGAAATGATGAGCAAGAAATCCAAAAACTCCTCAATAAACAACTTGCAAAAGAAATGGCAAAGGGTCTTATCGAGTCCAGCGTTGCAGGGGAAACTCTCGGAAATCCAAGAAGTGAAGAGGGTGAATCGGGAGAATCAGAAGACTATAGTGATTCCGAAAGACCCAGGGGAGTATTGCGAATACCTCGGAATCAGCCTGACTCCACAGCAGATGGAAATATTTGATTCGGTTGCTAATGGTGCAAGAAAAGTTCTAGTTCGATCAGCACATAACCAAGGCAAAACTTTTTTGTGTGCTGTTATTGCAAGTTGGTTTCACGATCACTTTACTCCATCAGAAGTTTTGATTTCAGCACCTGTTGCCCAGCAAATTAAAGATGGTGTGTTCAAAGAATTACGCAGGGTTAGACCTAGAGATCCAAACTGGATGCCCAAGGCTAATCGGTTAGAAAAAAACCCCTCGCATTACATCCAAGGTTTAACTGCTCAGAAGGCTGATGCTTTCCAAGGAAGGCACTCCGCTGGTGGTTTATGCATTCTGTTTGACGAAGCATCTGGTATTGAACCCACCTTCTGGGAGCGAGCAGAATCAATGCTTTCAGCAAGCAAAGAAAATTGTTTATGGTTCTGCATTTTCAATCCATATGACGCTTCATCACCCGCCTATTTTGCTGAGAATTCACCTGACTGGAAAGTGTTTCACCTCTCCGCTTTAGACCATCCTAATGTTGCTTTTAAGGCTGATCTTGTGCCAGGTGCTATTAACTATGAGTATGTAGAGAACCGCATAAAAAACGAATGCAGATCCGCTAGGGAAGGTGAAGAATCTGAGCCAGGTTATTTTACCTTCAATGATAAAAACTACATGGTTGAAGACCCGCTTTTCGATATTCAAGTTCTGGGAAGATACCCTAGTAAAGCGATTAACTCGGTATGGGGTGCATTGGCACTCAAACAAATCCTTGATCCAATTCCGCTTAATAAAGATTGGGTGGTTCAGATTGGTGCTGACCCTGCAAGATTCGGTGACGATAGATCCTGTTTAGTGGTCAGGCATGGATGCTGCATCATAGATGCAAAGGAGTATCGTGGATTGTCTACGAAAGAATTCTCGGAAAAGATTAAAGAGTATTGTCAGAAGTATGAAACACCAAGGCAATCGCAATACAAAATCCCTGTGCTTATTGATGAGGGTGGTGTTGGTGGTGGTGTGGTCGATAACAAGGGTGACTATATGTTTTACGGAATTAATTCGTCTGGTGAAGCACCAAGGTGGCGGGAGTTCCCGAACATGAGATCCGCTCTCTGGTTCGAGGCAGCAGAATTAGCTATGGAAGGCAAAGTTTCAATCGGGCATCTTCCGCTTCATATGCGTGAGAGAATGATGGAAGAGTTACGCACACCAGTATACATTGTAGATACAAACGGAAGAAGAGTGGTCGAGTCTAAGGACATGATGAAGCGTAGACTCAAGCACTCTCCTGACCTTGCAGATGCGTTTAACCTAGCTCTGATGTCAATCCCAAGGATTGGTATCGAAAAGGTTATTGGTCATCTTTAGGAGGTCTTTTTTCGATAACTGTTTCAATCATGCTTTGTGGTGTTTGTTCATTTATAACAATGTACATTGAACCAGCACCATTTTTATCCCTGCTTTTTCTGATTGAAATCTCACCGCAATCTTGAAGGTATCGAATTGCATCGTCAACCGATTGTCCGCTGTGTACGATCTTCCTGAGATGTCTTTTAGCATCAATCATTTTTACACCATACACATCTGGTTCGATTTCGTTCAATGAGTCCTTGATCATGTTTAATAGCTTATCTGTAATTTCACCAAACTTTGTATCGCTCACCATGACTGTATTAGCGGTCTGTCGCTTATTAACTTCACGCACAAATTTAAATCCAGAGGTAACTCCAGCCAGAGAAATTGTGTCAGCGTTTATGTCTTGGCTTAATTCCCACAGGCAAGCTATTTTCAAAGCCAACTCAGGAAGTCTAGCACATGAAGAAGCCTTTTCTTCTTCGCTGTTCTTCTGATACTTGGAATACAAATCATCATTTTCCCATACTTGGGTTTGAAAGAATTCTAACGCATCTTCATCAAGCAAAAGAACCTTTGAATCCTTTTCAATCTGGTTTAGTGGTGCATTTCCAAGTGCATCAAGCTTAGTATCTTGCATGAATTCCTTGATAACTCCAGGAACAAGATTCTCATTCATGGCGATCAGTCTTGCAGCAACTTCAACCAAATATTCTGGAATTGGTTCTGATACAGACATTCCACGAAGATTCATCCTACCTCGGATTGCAGACTGAAGAATTAGCAAACGATTGTAAAAACCTGACCGAAGCATTTTAGGTGATAGTGCTTTGAAATACTCTTCTGGAGTTGATGAGGTCATAATCGAAAGGAATGGATAGCGAATAAAGTTTTCTGAATCTGCATCACCAGCTTTCGCTCGCCTCTTAATGTAATTTGATGTGAACAGTTCAAGCATCGTTCCCATAACATCATTGAACCTTGTGTCACCCGATTTAGCTTTCTCAAGATCAAATGCACCTTCATCAGCCATGAGGAACTTCGGGCCTTGAATCACCTTTTCTTCAAGACCTTCTCTTGAACCTACCTTCGTCATTAACAAGCTTGCGTTATCAATTTCCATACAAATTCTAGCGTTCAGTTTTCGTGGAAAATCTTTACCCGAAGCTGTCAAACCAAGCACAACAATGTATAGGTTAAGCTTTAGTTCATTTGGCCCCATAATGGATCTTCCCACTAAGGCAGAAAACATACCTAATGCAGATGCAGCAGCAATTCTCTTTTCTGGGTATAGTGCGTTCCTCATGCAGTAGTCAATGTAAGTGTCAATCCACCCAGGAAATGAAATCGCATCGTCAGGCACAATGTCTACAGTTCTGACTTGTTTAACCTTACCTGACTTTGTTGTTTCAAGGAAATCCCATCTTGATTCGTTCACAGGTTCGTCTTCAATTTTGTCTATTGAATACTTAGCAAAAACCTGTGCGTAGAATGTTTTCCATTCTCTACTTCCAGGTTGCCAACCTCTACTCATGCAGTAAACATAATCTTTGGTTAATGGAATGTTTGGACTCAATCTCCAGTCTAATGGACTGAAATTCCAGTATCTATCCATCCCTCCATTTTTGCACCCTGCAATTGCGTTAGGTTCTCTGCCTGACGAATCGGGATGCCAAACTAAAAAGTAATCATGCCTGACTTCAACAACTCGGTAGGAATCTGGAAGAATTTCGGGCCATGAAGTTTCCGCTCGCCATTGATCAAGGGCAGTCTTCTTTCCTATTTCTTTGTACTGATAAGGTTCCTTATTAAGTTCAATGAATCTTTTCGCTGCTTTTTGGTCATAAGATTGAGCGAAAGACATTAGAAATTCATGCTCATCCGCAGTCAGGGTTGGAATGGTTGCCACATCTCCGTGAATCATTTTATATGGCTTAACCAATCCATCAATTTTTGAGACTGCCTGAGAATAGAACCCAACCACATATCCACCCGCACCTCTTGTTTCGATTAGTGGTGGAGCAATCTTTTTAGTAGATCCTTTGGCTTTTGCTTCGGCTAACCATTTCTTACCATTGTCTGTAGACATTACCGCCAATTCACGGCACTTTGATTTACCTAATGGCAAATAGTAGAAAATGTGTAATCCTTCAGATGGAGTAGTTTCCACGCATCCACAAAGCTTATCGTGTAATTCTTTGCTTGAGGCTTCAAGGTCTGGAAGGAAGTCAAGTGCTACCTTTGGGCAGTCGATATCAAGGCATTCTAAGTCCTTATTTTTACCAACAACTGGGCCACAGTTGATTGCTATCCCTGCTACATTTGCGTGGCTAAAATCTATCTCAATTTCAAGGTCTGATAGCGGGTTAGCTCTAAGCTCAACTATGCGGTTAGTTCGCTTAATTACTGGGGTTTTATCTACCTTAGTAGAGAAGACTGATAACCCTTGTTTACGAACCCGCAACGCCTGTTTTTTTATTTCTTCCAAGGCACACCTATTCCTTTGATTTTGTTGTTAAATTAGTTAAGATAATGATGCTGGGTCTGCTTCCTCCCAGCACAGGGGAGGTGGTTTCACCCTTTCGCCATCTCCCCACTTATTACTCGATTACTCTGAAAGGAATAACTATCGATCTGATAGTACCCCTTTTCATTTATGTGTGCTTTAATAGCAATTGGTTTCGGGATCGTATCCAACCACTCTTGAGATTGCAAGCCTTCTTTATTCATATTCCAATGTTTATCTGGTAAGCCTTTTGCACCAACAGACTTAAGCCATTTCCAAACTATAAATTCTAAGCCATGCTTAAGAGAGTGATAGCATCGAATTAATTTACCTTCAAGCGTTTCGTGTGTTTCGAGTATGCAAGGATCTGATGCTGGAGTTTTACGATAGATCGTATATCCAGTAGCAACAATCTCATATTGCTTTGGTTGCCTTCCCGCAAGTATTTCACCATTAGTTTGGCTTGCAGAAAGTTTCTCAGGGAATAAAGATTCTTCCTCTTTAGGTTTGAAATACCCGCATGAAGGACAAATGATATTGCCAATCCTGTGTATCAGATTACATGAAGGGCAGCGTTTCACTTTAGCTGCTGGAAGTTCAATGCCTTGGGCATCAACAACGATCTGATCGATGCAACCATGCCTGAGAGCGTTGTCACCGAAATCAAGGATCAAGCAATTCTCTTTGTCTGGAGCAAGGCGAAATCCCCGCCCAACCATCTGATACCACAACCCCTTCGACATGGTAGGCCTCATTACCACAACGCAATCAATCCCAGGGGCATCAAAACCTGTGGTCAAAACAGCTACATTCACAAGCCATTTAAAACTGTTAGCCCGAAATCCATTGATTAAAAAATCTCTGATCGTTGAATGGGTTTCTCCTGTTATCATGTTTGCTGACTGGCCTTGTTTCTTTAATTCATTAAGGATCATTTCAGCGTGTTTAATCGATGAAGCAAACACCAATACAGATTTTCTTGAAGATGCTTTTACGATTGCTTCTTTAACGCTAGATTGAACAAGATCAGCGTTTTCGAGAATCGCATCAAGATCCTTAGAGAAATATTCACCCGCTCTAATGCGAACATTTTTTAAGTCAGGTGAATCACTTGTACCCATCGTTACTAATGGTGAAAGAAAACCTTCGTCAATCAAATCCCTGACTCCGATTGCATAGCAACAATTATCAAAAGTCTTTTCTTTATGACCAAAGATGATACCGCTCTGTAGTCTGTATGGAGTGGCGGTTAAGCCAACAACTTTTACTCTAGAGTTTGAAATCTTTGCTTGCGACAAAAACTTTCGATACATGGTTTCTTTGTTCTGGCTGATCAGATGACATTCATCAATCATAATGAAATCCAGATAACCAAAGTCAGCACCCTTTCTGTACACACTTTGAATCCCTGCAATCGTCAAAGGCTTTACTTCCCTGCGTTTTAATGCAGCGGAGTAAACTCCGATTGATTCAACAGGTAGGCCAGTAGTGGTAGCGTAATGTGTACAAGTCTTGGAAGATTGCTCAAGCAGTTCTTTTACATGAGACAAAATCATTCCCCTGCAATTCGGGTTGGCTTCAAATGATCGTCTGATTATTTCAGCCATGACTCTAGTTTTCCCGCCACCAGTTGGAATCACTATTACAGATGAATGACCAGGGCGATCATTCTGAAACTGGAACAGAGAATCCACGGCATCTTTTTGATATTTACGAAGCATACAAAATTCCTTTTTTAAAAAATGGACATTCAATTTCTTTTCTTTCAGCATCTTCAAGTTTTAATAAAAGTTTATCTGATTTAATTTTATCTTCTTCGGCCTCGGTTTTTTTACCTATTGCGTTATAAGAAATCGATCTTGACAAATAAAAAAGCCAATCATTAAAAAACGGTATGCTTATTCCTTTAGTAAAATCATTAATAGCTTGAATATGGTTTCCGATTGAACTATATGATAATCCACGATTGTAATAAGCACTTTTAAAGCTTGGTTCTAAAAAAATTGCTTTATCAAAACTTTCTATGGCTTCTGTGTATTTGTTTTGGCAATAATGTACCCAACCTTTTCCATTATATGAATACGCATTATTTGGTTTTAATTCAATTGATTTTGAAAAGTTTTCTATTGATTTTAAGATAGAGTAATTTAATTCCTGTTTAATTTCCTTCTGTTTATCTGTTAAATCATCATCTTTAAAATTACAAGCATGAAAATCAGAATTATAATAATAAGAAATTGCAATTCCGCTGTAAGCTCTATCGCACTTTGGTTCTAATTTAATTACAAAATTAAAATCCAAAATGGCTTTGTCTAGTTGAAAAAGTTTGTTGTAGACAAATGCTCTGTTTAAATAAGCTTTTAAAAAAAGAGGGTTTGCCTCTATGGCTTTTGAATAATTATCCAAAGCTTCTTTATATTTTTTTTTGACAAAATAAGCGTTTCCACTTCTTATATAATCAATTGCAACTTGTTCTGGAATAGGTTTTTCTTTTTTATTTAAATTAAGAATGCTCATTGCTTCTAAAAATTTTTGATGTTCTGAGTCATTTAATAAAAATGGGTATTCATCTTTATTCAAATGAAAATAAATATTTTCTAAAACTTTTTTTATTTTTTTTAATTCTTTTTGATTCATCATGCTCTCCCTAATTTGGAGTATCCAAGAATCAAATTCGTTGCCCCATAGTTATCTGTGGTTTCGCCTATTTCGACTAAGAAAGGTTTGTCCACAAGTTCTTCGGGTTTCATTACAGTAGTGATACCGCATGAGGAAGCCAGTCTAGCTAGCTTCCTTCTTGAGTCTGCTCTGAACTTTGTGTCAGTCGAAAAGATGTGAAAATTTGCATCTAATGCCCTGCCCTGCTGTGATCCTTGGAGAATCTGCATATCGCAAGCAAGGTACTTGTTTCCCGCCCTGCTGGTCTTAATCTCCGCTCGCATAATACGAGCGGAGTAAGTTCCAGCGGGGATGGGTTTTGTTTCTTCGGGATCAAATAAAGGTTCGTCACTCATATTAAGCTCCAAATAAGGTAGGTTGATTGTTAACAGGCTTCTTCCTTTTAATCGGAAAGCTAACAGGTTTAATTCTTTTTTCTTCGACTCTTTGAACTGGATCTGTCTCAATCGATTTTAAAACTCGAATACCATTGTCATCTTCAATGATTAATCTAGATGGGGTTCTTGGAGTCCACAAGGCTACATCAAGAGCATCTTCTAGACACTCAGGATAATCGCAATTAAATGTGTTCTTCCAAGATTCTTTGTTAGACCATGTAGGCGGGAAATTAAATTTTTCAACGATAGGTTCTGGATCGACTGTCCAATGATGTGCTATTAATTGACCATCTTCAGTAGACCAATCTGTGTCTACAACGCTAGCAATCCGTGAGCGATACATTCCCCTGCGTTCTAGTGTTTCAATAAAACTTTTTTCACCGAAGGCATTTGTAACTGCTGCTCTCAACTCGAAAATATTTGCAATAACTTCCATAGCTTACCACTCCTTTTTAAGCTTTAAATTTACATCCATCTTTTCGATTACTGGGGAATCAGACATTAAAGTTGTCGATGCCCCAGCTTCTATCGAATTCCTAGTTCCCTGACATCCAATCAAGAAACACAAACAAAACAAGAAAAGTTTACTCATGCTGCACCTCCTTACCTTTCTTATCGGTTGCTTCCAAGCACAGCATGAGCAAAGATTAGATAGCTTTCAAGAATTTTTCTACATTTTCATATGTAGCACCATTCTTCTCGCTATTCTTGATTTTAACTACACAGGACTGACCAATGATGTTGGTCAGGGTCATCCGATCAAGGCCCAAGGCAGCATCAAGACTCTGCCTTAGTTTTGCGTGAATATTGCAAACCTGTGGGTTAGGATGACCATCCTTGATGTACAAGGTAAAGGTTTTAAACCGCCCCTGCATATCATGCGGAGCATCGATCTGACAACCAAGCGACAACCATTTCTTGTCATCTTTGGTGCGGACTTCAGCCCTAGTGATTGTTACTGGATATTCCCCCGCAGGGAGGATATCGGATTTCTGAAGTTCTTTCGCTTCATCAACCCCAAAGATTTCAAAGTCATCTGATAAGCTCATAACTACTTCCCTTTCTTAAAAATTTCATTGATCTTAGTAACAAAACTATCAACAGTCATGGTTCCAGTTACGCCTGGAATCCTTGATTTCGCAGTTAGCCCACCCCTTGGTGTAACAGTAATGGTTCTGCGAACTTCATTACCATCTTTCTTAATAATCGGTTTACCATCGTCACCCACCATTAGGTCGATTTCAATAAATCCAATTAGATCAGCCCAAGAAGTAACCCATTCAGACATTGCTTTGTCAGCACGAACTCCGAAAGAAGCGTACTCACCTCTTGTAGGGTCATTGACAGACTTTACTGTTGAATGACACAAAAAGTAAACACCAAGATCCTTCTTTGCATTAAGGCTATTAATCAGCAAAGACATCTGAGTAACAGACTCGACAAGACCTTTACCATACCCGCCACAGGCCAGCACGATTGATGATGCTCCAGAGGTTTGGCAGATGTGCTGGTGAAGCAATCTTTCCAAAGCGGTAAGAGAATCGATGACAATATTTTCATAAGCAAATTCTGTAGATGTAACTATCTCTTTGATGGTTGCTACAAATTCTGCCCATGTTTTTATTGCCACGCAATCAATGTCTATGCCTGAGATACCACCCTCTACATCAAGAAACAAAGCTTTTGTAAGCTTCGATCCCATCGTAGATTTCCCCGAACCTTCAGCCCCGAAAACAACTGCTTTCGGTTTGTTAAGCTGGCCAAAACCAACAGGCTTCCCAATTTTCATGTTAACCTCTTCCTTTAAAAGTAACTTCAAGCTCGTACTTCTTTAAGCCGTGATACAACGATATCACTTTGACCGATTCAACATTTGCACCGAATTGGGTGCGAAGACCAATCCTTACAATTTCTTCAAGTTGCTCATTTGATAATTCAATAGAAACAACTGTGTTTAAATCGCCCATTTTCATTCTCACTTTTATGATCGTGTCAGAATACGATCCTCTGCCCGAAGTGATGTCATCTATACTGGTGATAGACATCATTTTGTTTTGGCCAATAGCATGGGTGCTAATACCATTAAACAAAAGAAACTTCAAAAGCTGCTCGTCAGCGTTAACAACACCTGTTATGGTTAGCGGTTCCACGGACACATCGTCATTAAGACTGCATGGTGGACTAAAACTTGGAACAACTATTTGTCTCAACTCTCGATCAATCATGGTAATTTCATCTTCCATGACATTCCCCTTTCTTGAAAAAGTAAAAAATAACTAGCGGTGCGTGTGCTAGCCTCGGTAAAAACTAGTGTCTTTTTAAGGTCGACAACAAGTCAACCTATATGACCACCGCTAGTCATCATCATCCAGATGTATCTCCGCATCTGGATAAGATTGTGGTTCTGTTTTAGAAGCGTGTTTTTTATCTCTTGGAATTATTGGTATCGTGTTATCACCTGAGTGATACAGATCAATTCCGTAAAACAATCGTGCTTCCAAAACAATTATTTTTTCTGTGCTTCCTGGGGGATGTGGACAAAAGCTTGCAGCTTCGTCATACGAGAGAAGTTTATGTTTTTGCTTCCTAGGCATCGTGCCACTCCAAACTCAGTTCCACTCCCACCACATCGTCTATCCTACGATCCATTAAATTAAAAGTCAAACCTAAATCAGAAAAAAACAGAAAATAAAAGAAAATAAAAGATTCTATGGTAATTAAAAACATTTATGGTATATTTATTATGTTGTTACTTTACCTAATGAAAGGGGTGCTATATGTGGTACGCAATCCACGATAATCTTCTCGCTTTAGCTCGATGGCTGAAGGAAGAAGGACAATGGGATGGTGCTGGTGGTGTGGGAAATCTGATTTACTATTTTGAAAAACCTTGGAAATACGATGCTGAATGGAATGCCTATCAAGCATCACTAGAGAAGGAGAAGGGAAATGCCAAAAAGACACGGGTCTAAAAAAGATAGGCAAAAACTCACAGTAGTTTTTCGACCTAATAGTGATCTGAAAGAACAGTTGAATTTTCTGGCACTTAGCCAAAACAGAACTATGAATGGTCAGGTTCTGGATATCCTTGAAAAGTTTTTTAAAGAAAGAGAAGTCTAATGTACCCGATTGAATATGTGTCTCACTCCCGATTGGAATTGTTTAGGAAGTCTCCTGTTCTATACAAGAAGACTTATATAGACAAGGTTGTTCAGCGTGATCCTTCACCAGCTATGATCCTTGGTTCGCTAGTTCATGCCATGCTGCTTGAACCAGATAAAGTTGCGGAACGATTTTCCGTTGCCCCAGTCTGTGATAAACGAACTAAGGTTGGCAAAGAGACTTGGGATAACTTCAAAACATCTTTAGCAGATGGTGTTGAAATCATTACCCATGATGATGTTGAACAGGCTAATAAAATGATTGCTGCGATTGCAGAAAATTCTGCTTCGCAATATTTTAATTGTTCTGGTGTTATCCGTGAACAAGAGATTTTAACCACTATTGAATTTGATGGGCAACCATTGCAAATCAAATTTATCCCAGATATGTATTGCGTTGAAAAGAGTTTCTTGGTCGATCTAAAAACAGTTGGTTCTTATGATCCAATGGATTGGGCCAAGGAATGTGTATTCAATGGATATCTTCGACAGATGGCTCTATATCGATTCTGCCTGAGATCGATGCAGATTCCAATCAATGATGTTTTTCATATCATTGTTGATAAAAATGAGTATCCTTCTTGCATGATCTGCCAGTTTGATTCGAGTGATCTTGATCGTGCTGAGAACCAAGTCTTTGAAGCGATTCGCAAGTATCTTTCTGCTCATCAAACAGGTACATTTGTTCCTGAGTATTATGGAATTGTTCCAAAGATTACTGCACCAGCATGGTCATGGAGATAATATGCCAGTCGATCCAATCCTCTTCACCCTTCCTCCATCAGCTAACGCTTGTTGGAGGAATTTTAAAGGCAGGGTTATTCTTAGTGAGAAATATCGTCAATGGAGGGAGGAGAACCTTCACCATGTCGATGATCGAAATAAGATTGAACCCTGTCTATTTCCTGTCGATGTACTGATCATGGTTTACCCTGGAAAAAACTGGAGAAAATCTGATCTGGATAACCGAATTAAGCCGATACTTGATCAACTCCAGCATTGTGGGTATTTACTGGGTGATGATACTGATTGTGTTAAATCTATCACTATTAAGCTGTGTCAAAAGCTTAAAAATGGGGATGATTCTTATGTGGCAATTGAGCTTACCAAAAACTAAAAGGAAAGGTTATAATGTTCTTTAATAAAGATTTGGGGAATGGAAGCCCAGAGGACAGTAAAATGAGCAAAATATCGAAAGTTGCAGCGGTTCAAACCTGTGCTAGAAGAGCTTGCTTTATAGCAAGAGAACTCACAGGTTTGGAGATAATGCCTGACGAAATGTTTGCTGCTGCCTCCGAAGCTTTGGCCAATTTATCGGTGCTTTGGGAAGATTCCGAAGTAGCTAAACGCAAGCCCGATAGCTACATTAATTTCGCTGCTTGCATGGCTTGTTGTGAATGGTGCAAATCAGTTAAGAAGTCCGATTCTAATGAGCCTTATGAGCTTAATAAGAAGAGGATTGCTGACCTTCTGGAAGAGGTTGCAGAAATCGTAGATGGGTTGTTTCCAGGCCTTATGGCTTCAAAAGGATGCGAACAGGCTATCTATGATGGTGTGAGCGTGACTGTCAATGGAATAGAATCTAATGGCTGGAGATGGACACAAAAGCTAAACGAGCGAATCGTGATGCTTATGAGTCTATATCCTATTTTAAAATTTCAAGCTAAGAACAGTTCAAAGCTTTTGGAAATCGCAGAAGAATTAGTTAGAAAGAAAGGGGAATAGTTATGCCAGTATACATTGGGGATGAATTGTATTTGACCAGCCCAGAAGCCCAGTTAGTTATGGGCGTTAAAGCTGGATTAATTGCTCATTATTTCTACCGAAACGAATTCCGTGGGGTGATTGATCTAAGCGATCAGAAGCCTTTAATGCAAGCAATTAGAGCAGTTGGTATTGAAATAGATCCTGTTGAACTAGAAAAGTTTAACAAGAAAAGTAAGAGTCATTTTCTCGTACCAATGTCTTCAGTATTAGATAAGATGATGCGAAGGGAGACGCGGAAAATTACAGCAAAAGAAAAGAAGCTTGCTGCCACCTTAAGGAAGCAAGAGAAAGCTAAAGAGCGTGAATTGGTTGACGAAAAGATTAGAGCAGCAGTATTAGAACAAATTAACAATAGAAGAGAAATGGAAGGTGTTTCAAATGGCAATTAAAGTAGGCGATCAAACATATGTGACAGCAAGAGAAGCAGCAAAAATCATTGGTGTTAACAGGGTTCGTATTGGATATTTTCTGATGCGAAACAAACTGGAAGGAGTTATTGATCTGGATGATTCATCAGTTATTGCTGAACATATTGATCAGCATGAGAATCCGCTTGAAAACAAAAACAATAAAACATTTTTGATTCCGTTGGAATCAGCAATTAAGAAAAGATTGGAATTGAAAGGAAAGAAAAATGGATAGATATTTGCTGTCTGAATTCTTCTCTAGGTGTACTGAACACATCGTTGAGCGGGCTAATCAATACGATGCTCCAGAGCTTAATTTAAAGCGTATTGCTGACAGTTGGACTAACTTCTTAAAGCGTGAGATATCGCCTTATGAGGTGGCTGTAATGATGGCAATGCTTAAGCTTGCTCGTCTTTCTCAGGGGTATCATCAAGATACCCTTGAGGACGCTGCTGCTTATATTGCTCTGGCTGAAATGCTTAATGGTACTGAAGAAGAACCATCAAAATAGCGTATGCTGAATGCCTATGTTTTATGACCATTTTCGTATGATCACGAAATTGGTTTCGGGATCAAATTTTGCCGTGATTCATTTTCGTTGCCCAACCTGTTTAAAGAGGGTCTTAAGGTTTTTAATTAAGATTTTTGTGTCCTTAATATCAAACACTTCTGATCTTATTTTTTCGCCATGTGAATGAACATATGCTAGTAAAAATGTTTCCCATGATCGTAGACATGGTGTTGAGTATATTAATTTTGCTGTGGGTGCTGACATTAAGTGTTCGGTAAACCTGGAATCCAACCTAGATGTGAATCCAGCCTTGATTCTTCCGCTAGAAAATTCTGGAACTAATAAGATTAGATAGAAGAACCCATCATCAGAAATCTTTTCATTAACCGCTTCATCCTCCTTGTTTACGGATGTTCTTCCACGCATTAGCTCACGAAACAAACTGTACTGGGTGCTGTCCATGACAGAACAAAAATGTCCTTTATCCGCTTTCATTCTCGTCAAAGGTTTCATTTTCTTTTGCTTGATAAATGTTTCTATGTTTCTTCTGATGGTTGTATAAGCAAGATCCAAGTCCGCAGCTATATCAGTAAACGACCAATAGTTTTTGTCATCCATGATCTGTACCTGTGGCCAAAAAAAAGAGGGTCTTACGAACCCTCTTGGCTAACAGTATACATGATTGATAGGCTTATTTGCTAGTGGAATCGACCATTGCTATCCTTTCTCCGATCCATTTAATCACAGGTACACACATTGAATTGGCCATTGCCTTAAATCTGTTGCCATCTTTTGCTCCAGATATGTCCGTGTAATTGTCTGGGAATCCCATTAGTCTTTCTAGTTCTAATGGTGTTAGTCTTCTAACTTTTCCGTCAGGTTGGACAATAATTCTTCCTGAGTTGTAATCTTGCCCATTTAAACCACCCCCCATATGTGCCCCATCAGATATACAGTTAACTGGATTCTTTACCCATGCAGAACAGTAATTGCATCCAGTTTTTTTGGGGTCTAAGGTTGTATGTGATTTGCAGAATGGGCAATCATAGCTTCCTTCAAACGAACTGGAAGCCTTTTTCCCATGTTGTCTCTTCTGATGAATCCTTGACAGGCAAGCTTGCTCAAATAAAACTTTGTATCCACTTGTTCTGTCTGAATGATGCCCGATAAGGAAGACTCTTTTTCTTCTATGGGGCAATCCGAAGTGTTGAGAGTCAAGAACCCGCCAGCAGAGATGATACCCGAATTCAGCCAACGACCCGATGAAGGAACCAAAGTCTCTTCCTCCGTTAGCCGATAGGACTCCCTGCACATTTTCCCAAACAATCCATCTTGGCTTTCTATCCCGCACCAATTCACAAAACCTGTAGACAAGTCCACCTCTTGGATCGTCTGTTCCCCTTCTGAGGCCAGCGAGGCTAAAGCTCTGGCAAGGAGTTCCCCCGATAAGTATGTCGATTGCTCTGGGAATTTGCCAGGTTGAATGTCCATTTATGTCTCCAAAATTAGGGGTCTGAGGGTATTTCTGTTTTAGTAAATCGCAGCAAAACTTATCAATCTCTGAATATCCTATAGGCTCAAACCCAATAGAATTCCAGGCAACAGTTGCTGCTTCAACTCCAGAACATACGGAAAGGTAGTTCATAATTTAACCTACCTCCTCAATCATAACACGGTCTAAGTAGTTTTTGTTGAAAAAGATTAATGCAATATCTGACCTGACCTTGTAATAACCAACAGGGTTTCCTTCATGCCAAACAAGAACCTTTTTAGCTGGGTAATCCTTGTAACCCTTTTTGTTTGGGTTTGATTCCCAAATCACATAGTTATATAAACCCTTCCTTTTTAGTGCCGATATAGAACCAGCGAATGAATCTCTTGGCATCTTAAGAGAAAAAAAAGCCAGCCTAATGTTGCATTCATGGTAGTTTTTTGTTTTGGTTGGCTTTGAATACTTGAGCAGGGCTTTGATTACCTTGACTTCATTTGGTGTTAGCATTTTAGGCTGGGTAGACTTTAACATGGAAACCTTTCTTGTTTATATGTGTGCGTGACTTTTATATGTAATATTTTCACCCCATAGGTTTAGTCTATGGGGTGAAGCAAAAGAGGGTCTTAAAGATCGTTTGCAATCCATCCCATTTCAGCAAAATAAATTCGCCTGTGAATTCTTTCCATGTCCAAGGTAGTTGCCTTGGCTATTTCTAAAATTAATTTTTGATGGTCACCCCTTGGAGCAGACATCAAACAAAGAATGGTTTCGATTTTCCATACATCAGAAGCTTTAAGCTCAATTTTTACGATTCTATTTGGGTCATCGTAATCAAATATTGGAGCTAATTTTGTAACAGGATCAATTATACTAGGCATGATTTATCCCTTTCAAAGATAAAACTTTTGGACTCCACCAAAGCGGTGGTGTATCCATTTAAAAACAGGGTCACTATAATTCAAAATTATCTGAGTTCCATTTATATGGTACTAAAGTCCACATATCAAGGTCAGCAGCATCGTTTGGATTATGATGAGTCTCAGGGCAGAATTGCCAAACCTCTATTAACACACCATGAAGATTGATTCTTACATCTTGCATCAAGTAATGCATATTAAGTTCTGCTCCCCATTGCTCCCACTCTTCATTATCCTTATCTGATTTCTCAATCTGGATAATAATGTGACCTTTGATATCCTCAACACAAATAGTTGAAGGAAGTGGCCCCTTGGCTAATGCGTTGGGATAATCGCCAGGATCGCTCCAGGTTTCGGTTATTAATTCCAGCGTATTCTTAATGATCTTCATCTAACTATCCTTTCATTTAAATATCTAACATAACTATTTCTTTGGTATCTTCGATTACATACACAAGCTTTCTGTCCATTAAAGCTGGTAACAAATTAACCTCGGCTACAATCCCGCATGATGCTTCTTCGTCAGGGTCTTGCTGTACTGATTCTTGAATCAGATCCTTGGCAAGTTCTTTGGCATCTTCGTACTTGTCGAGGGCAAATAGCCTGACAGTCTTCCACGCATTATCTTTGTGGTTAAAGATCTGAACAGCGTTCATTCTAATAGCTTCGTAAACAGGTTTTGCTGCTTCCATATTAATCTCATCCTTGTTTGAATTAGTGGTAATAGTAATCAATTCTTTATCTGGCATTGGCCTTTTTCCTTTCTTCTTGGATTATTGCCGAAACCTCTTCGAGTATTTTTAATTCGTTCTTTAGCTCCTTTTTTTGTTTTGGGTAGTTAGCTATCCTTGCAATTATTCCAGTCTGATCTGCTTTCTTAATCTCTTGTAGTTTGTTGTAAACCTGACTAAACTTTGCACAAATTGCAAAGTTAATCATGTCCAACTGCTGCTTATTAAAATCAATCATATCGAAACCCCTTTAGTTGTTTTGTGCTTGCTAATCGCTTGCACTAATATCTATTCGCTACCAACCTAAAACAATTTCAAGTAATCCATAAAATTTTATGATAGTTTTTCGCCGCGGTTCTTCTTGGCCTATGTGGTCAAAGAAAAGAGGGTCTTACGCATTAGGTTCAAGCACGATTGACCTAATGAAATTAATGACATCAGGCAACCGATTGAACACCCTGCTTTTAATCGGTTGATCATCGTCACAATGAAATACAACGATGTTTTCCCCCTGCTGTGGTAGGCCAGAATCTTCGTTTGATATGCCTATAGTGTGCTTGGCCTTGTTGGGTAGCGATCCCTCAAAAAACATCGATCCAGAACCCTCAAAGCATATGATTGAAAGCTTTGAATGAATCGCTGATTCCACTAAAGCCTTTAAATCTGATTGATATTGGTTTAACATGATTTCAAATTCCTTTCATAAAAAAATAGGGTCTTATAGCAGTCCATTCATAACACGAATGTACAAATCTTGGTTGGCTAAATGCGTTTCCAGTACGCACTTTATGTAACCCCGCTTTAATGCTTTGGGGGCATGATGCACCCGCTTATTCCAAAGCTTTCTGATTACAGATAGATTAGATGTCATGCAATGCAATCTATTAACTCTAATCTCAATGGAATATTTGTTATTGCATGACATTACTTCAATCGGTTTGCCTTCATTTATTCGTAACATGATTCAAATCCTTTCCAAAAATAAAAAAAAATTTTTCAAAAATTCCAGGTTTTCGCACAAAAATTTTTTGACCTAGGGATTTCGACCCCTAGGTCATTGAAAATAGGGGTTGCCCTATTTGATTTCTTTTCTTCCGGAATAATGGTCAAGGTCTTCCTCTTCCTCTTCCTCTTCCTCTTCTTCCTCTTCTTCCTCCTCTTCTTCCTCCTCCTCCTCCTCATCCTCAAAGCATGATTCCAATTCCTCCCAATTCACATTGTCTTGGATGAAATCACGAAGGAAGTCAGGGCAATTGTTTTTCGCCTCCTCTAATGCCTCACGAGCAGCATTTAAATCGTCAACCGATTCGGGATTGAACCAAACATTTACCAACCATGTAGCACGATTCGACCAACCATTGTAATTATCCATTGCATAAACCCTTTCAAAAAAAAATTAATGTACGCAGCCAGGAATTGGGCCAAAAAAAATTTTTGACCTGAACAATTCGACCTACCCACCATTGAAAACTAGGGTTGCCCCCTAGTTAGTTTGGTATTCAAGATAATGATCTTGTAATAAAGAATAACCTCTAGCAAGTTCTTGTTTGGTTCGCTCTATTGCTCTAAGGATAACAAGTTTAACCCGATCCTTGTTTGCATCGTCAAGCTTGTCCGATATAGCTTGTATTTGATAATGCGTATTAGTTTTCATGTGGTTACGCATTGCCCAAACTTGTGTACCAGCAAGGCAATTGCCCGCCCTGATTGAATCTACGATAGATATTTGAACTTGAAGCCGTTCGGCTTCTTTAATTACCTTGTTTACCTTTTTAGGATCGGGTGAAAAAAGATCAGATTTTAAATTTACCTGTTTTCGTGCTTTGTAATTGTCTTTAGCAATAGCAACCATCAATTGCCCGCTCTTGTAATCGTTTTTCTTTATGGCATATGGCATCAAGTCTAAAGCTGTAAAGTGGTAGTCCATTGATTTAATGCTATTGGATTGGATTTTAAACCCTAGGTGATCGATAGCAAAATGAAATCCTCTGGGGGCTTTTATTACTCTTGAAATAATGCCATCATCGGTATCGATTCTAAAATACATGGTGCTTTTATTGATCATGTATCCGAAAGATTGAATCATAGGGGTATAGCTAAAACGCTCATATTTGCACCGGCTTGAATATCTTCCGTGACTATTTGTTTTTAAATGCGATGGCTTAAAACAAGCTTGAATATCAGTATAATTTTTCTTTTTATGATCATAAATTCTTGAAATATAACTAGATCGTCTTGTTCCAATTGGTATGGTAATACAATTTCTTGGCCTAAAATGATTATTGTAATCAGAGTTAATAAACTTCATTAATGAATAAGTTTTTATCCTAGGATGGTGAATTCTAGAATTATGTAACTCTAATAATTGTTTAGGTGTTTTACCTTGTCGATACTTAACAGGTATACTTTTAAACTGAGATAGTGTACTAGGATTGCCATAAATATTCGCCATTGTGAGATGCTCCAAATAAGGTTAAGTAATACCGATTAAGCATTGAATAATGCTTTCTATTGCCTTAATCCACACTATCTAAGAATAGATAGCATGGCATGGCATTAAATAAGGTTTAATAGTGCTTACCTAGTCAATGTAAACAAGGCGAACTAGTGGATTATCTTCTATTACCTTTTTAGTAATAGTCGAATAATAAACAGGAATATCGTTCAATCTAACTAGTGTATCAATCCAAGGTAAATATTCGTTGGCTATACTTTTGGGTATTTCTAAAATACCGATTTTTGAACCATGCAAACAAATAGTAAGCTTAATAGTGGGTATCATGTTATAAACTCCAAATAAGGTTAAAAAAACTATCTTCTATTGCCTTAATCCCTGCTAACTAAATAAATAGATAGCAGGGCAATAAAGCTTAAGATTATGCAAGTACTGGCTAGATTAGATTAATTAAGAATCTAGGCTTTACTTGTGTTACTTGCGGGCTGTTAACATCGACTATAAACCCATTACATAAGTCTACCGACTTTTTAACACTATTATCCCCTTTAACCGATAAACCCACGATACTGCCTTGATTATCTAAAAATCTAATATCACTATTGTCGCCATCGATAACAGGGATATTAAGAAAGCTTTTGGGCAACTGGTGTTTTTTACAATTAAATGGCACGGCGACATTAAAACCAGCTTTAATTATTTCCAATACTTCCATGTCAGAAGTATCCTCCGATCGGCTATAAGTTAAATGATAATTGCTAGGTAGTTTAGACTTATCCAGTCTAGACTTAACTTTTGTGTAGTCATAAAAAGACACCATCGGAAACATGGTAAACAATTCGGGAAAGATTCTTTCATAGGGAAGATCGCTAAATACGTTTAGCCTAATAGCTGGTTTAACATTGTTTTTTGTACACTTTTTAACAAAAGCAGTTATTTCTTTAATAAGCTGGCTTTTGAAGGTATTTTTGTATTGAAAGAATAATAGCTTTCTTTTGATTCTAGCTATTTGAGTATTAGTAAAACGGCCGTGCCCGCTCACATATATGCAAGCTTTTGTACAGCCATTAGATCTACCGGAGCAAACTTCAAAACCAGCTATATTCGCTGGTGCTAATTGTATTCCAGTAACATCGTAGCCGGCTAATTTATCTTTAATTAGCTTCATATTGGTAGACAATAGCTTGCCTACCTTTTGCATTGTTCCTTCGAATTCTACTAATAATTGATTCTTAACGGAATTGATTCTAGATACTTTAACTTTCATAGCTACTTCCTTTATAAAATGGTAAAAACACAAAAAACAAATAACAAATAACTAAAAATATTGGCTAATAACAAGATCGTGAGATAGTTCATTTTTACACGATTCTATTTCATTTAAAAAGTTATTAGCATCATCACCAGTTTGCAAAAAAACAGTATTATTGCTGTTTTTTTCTATTAGTATTACACCGCCAAAATGGTTCTTATAATCGTAGTTCATGGCTTACACTTCCTTATTGCTAGTGGTAAAAAGATTATCGATATCCCAGCTTTCGATTAATAAACATATATCGTTCATTGTTTTTTCCTTATATCTTGGATGTTTTAGATTCAATTACCTTGCAAGGAAAGTTTGGTATCTCTGCATTAGATCGGCCGATTCTAGGATTATTCATTACATTAGAAATAATGAAACAAGCCATTAGGAAAGTAACAAAACCAACAATGTAATTAGCCATAACTTTAATTCCTTATGATTCTGATACAGTTTTTAGTTAACAACATTCGTTAACCTTACAATGTAATTATGCATATTGTCGGCAATAGTTCAATCGCAATATACTAAATATTTCATAAAGTTTTAAGTATATTGTCATAAACCCTTATGATATATAGACTTATATCTTTTAAAATAATTATTATTTTAGTCTATTTTGGCGTATGGTAAAAAAAAAATAATCACGATATACCTATTATCCATCGTGTTATTAAAAAGATTCTAATCCATAAAAGATTAATGATTAATGTATGGTATGGAATGGGGGAATAGTGTACCCTTAAAACCTTATATATCACTTATATAATAATAATAATAATAATATAATATATATAGATATAAAATAAAAATACTATACCTCAATTTAATACATTTTAATTCATATATTATTAAGGATAAACTTTATCTTAATATATATTATATAACATTAAGGATAAACTTTATCTTAATTAATTAAGATAGTGTAACTCATAATATGTTTATTCTATATTTATATTGAAACGATAGGGTTGTTTATCCTATTAATATTTCAAAACCTGGTTTCCACCCCCCACCCCACCCTAAACTCAGAGACTTTTTTTTGGAACCCTCAAGTTTCATTTTGTCAAATTCAAAAGTGCATCCAAAAAATTTTTCTATTTTTCCCAAATCGTCAAAATGATTTTCTCTTGCAATTCATATAAAAACCAATACAATGTGTACATCTTAACCGGAGGTTTATATGCCAGCAGATATCTCAATACCAATTTCACAAACCATTCCAGGAACAGTCACACTTTCTGCAACAGGTCAATCTCATGTTCACGCATTTGTATTGCAACCAGATTGTGATTGCACTATTCAGTTTTTTGAAGCGGATGGAACAACTGCAATGTCAGGCAAGATCCATATTCCGCAATATGAAACGCTTACTAGTGCAGTACAAGGTGGCGGCCTTCTGATAAGTGCTGCTGGGGTAAAATTAACAGTATCTGGAAATACATCTGGAACACTAAGTGGATTTGTGGCCGTAAACAAATAGTTATCAGGTCACTAAAAAAATGGCAAAGAAAAAACCAGCACCGAAAACAACTCCTAGAACTCCAAGGTCGAAAAAATCGATCACGGAGTCTATTTCGTATGACACAGGAAGTTACCAAACTGGATGGGGGCCGTTTTGGAACGATCCTTCAGAATATGGTGCATTTCAGTTTCCTAATGCTGGGATGGGTGGTTGGGTAAATCCCGCTCAATTAGCGGTTAGAGACAATTACCTGTCAGGTGAGCAACTTCCGATCTATCTGTCATGGTGGCAGCTTAAAAGCATTAGAGATAGAGCTAGATTCGTATTTGCTACTAATGAGTTTGCTCATGGGTTAGTTCAATGCTTTCAATCATTTGTTGTTGGGTCTGCCGGATTTAAATGGCGGGTTGCTTCAATCGATTTAAAGAACCCAGTTCCAGAAGACCTGTTAAAACGCTGTCAGGCATCACTAGACATTTTTCGTGAATACAACAGCATGGTAGATGTCGAGAATGAAATTGTGTACCGACTTCATGTCGATGGAGAGGTGTTCTTGCGGAAGTTCCCACAAGCCAATGGAATGCTCGTAATTCGCTTTATTGAGCCAGAATTGGTCAGAGGGTATGCAACAGACATTGGTTCGCCAAAAGACTCATTTGGTATCATTTGCGAAGAAGACGATATTAACTCCGTCTTAGGTTATCAAGTCATTCTAAAGCCTAGTGTATCTAGAGAACCTACATTCATCCCTGCGGATGAGATCATACACATCAAGATTGGCACTAATTCTAACGCAAAGCGTGGGTTAACGACCTTCTACCCTGTTTTTCAGAATTTGACGAATTGCGAGGATATTTTAGCTTCTACAGTCACGATGGCGAAGGCTAGAGCTAAGGTTGCGATGATCAGAAAAGTAAACAATGTTGCTCCTGACTCAATGGCTTCTTTAGTTGACTCACAGATTGATGCTACCCTTGGTGGCAGCAACAATATGGGTGCAACAGAGAGTATTGGATTGGAGAGGTTTGGCTATGGATCAATCATCACAGCACCCGCAAACATCGACTACGAGTTCCCTGGGGCGAATGTTGACGCTGCTGGACTTATCCAGGTTTTGCAAGCCAACTTGCGATCACTTGCAACACGATTTGGAATCAGCGAAACCCTCATGTCAGGAGATGCAAGTAACAATAACTACTCTTCGGCACTTATTGCAGAAGCACCAGCAAGGCGAACCTTTGAACGATGGCAAGGGATCGTTGGAAGATCCTTGGCCGAATGTCGATTCGAGCCAAACAAGTCTCTAGCTTGGTCACAGATTCACCTTGCTTCCGAACACGGAATCATCCCAAAAGAGATTCTTAAGAACATTAAGATAACTTCTGAAGCGTATTCTCTTCAATCAAGAGAGCATCAGAAGGAAGCGGAGATGAACAATGTGTACCATTCAATGGGTGTGAAGTCTATTCAGACAATTCGCTCCGAATTAGGTCTTGATAACGATACCGAAGCATCAAACTTCATAAAACCAATTGTTGACGAGAAGAAGGGTGCAACGGAAATTGATCCGATGAATCCTTCATCAAGAGTTGAGTCTGGAAATGCTACCCAAGGCATTGGTGGTGGCGAGCAAGTTCAAGACTCCGCTCTCAATGGAGCCCAGATCGCAAACCTTGTCGATATTATTCATCGATGCTCTATCGGTGAGATTCCGATGGAAAGTGGCAAGGCGATTGCGAGAGCATCCTTCCCTGCCATCACACCTGAGATCATCGATCTTATGTTTCGTGATGTAGTGGTTAAGATACCCGAACCAGTACAACCTGTGTCAAGTTCTTCAGCAGAAAAACTTGACTCGACTGAACCACCACCAAACCTTCCCGCTGCAAAAGCACCAAAAACATCGACTGTAACAGGATAATTGTTGACAACACTAGACGATTGGATGTAATATCGTATTATGAATGCCGTCATCGAAAATAAACCAGGTGTAGTTGACCGAAACAAGTGCATTGTTTACGGTGTAAAAGTCCTTGGATTTAGCTCAATGAATGGCAGAATCTACGATCCAAAAGCGATTCGTGATGCGGTTCCGCTATACGAAAACGCTCCAGTAAATAAAGACCACAAAACCGAAGCACCTTTGTTTTCTGATCGGCTAGGATGGCTTCAAAATGTCCGTTTTACCTCCGAAGGTTTATACGCTGACTTCAGATACAACCCCCATGCTGATGGGATTGATTCGTTTTTGTGGTTCGCAGAAAATAATGGCCTCGGTGATGTAGGCTTTTCCCATCTCGTTAGTGGAAAATCGATTCCAGATCAAGATGGTACAGAAAGAGTTGTCCGAATCGACAGAGTAAGATCGGTGGATCTAGTTGCTAACCCTGCAACTACCACCACCATTTTTGAATCCAAGGAGACTGCAATGAAAAATGACAAAATGATGACCGAAGAAAATCCTGTCAAGGAAATGTATAAGGAAGAGGTTCCAGATGCTGCACCCGCACAAGAACCAACTGCTGAACCGACTTCGGAAGAACCAGCTTCTGATATGCTCAAGAAAATTATGGAAATTTGCGTTGGCCCAGGTGAAGGTTCGGCAAAAGGCAAAATGATTCTTGATCTTATTGCTGCTGCAACTGGCCTCGGTGGTGATATGACCGCTGAAACCTCAGATGTAACAGGAAATCCTACTTCTGGAACACCAGCACAAGCTAAAGTTGATGATACTGAAGAAGATCCAACCGAAGATGAACTTGAAGAATCTTTAAAAGAACTTGAAGACCTTCGCAAGTGGAAGGCCGAAAAACTCAATGAAGAAAAAATATTCTCTCTGCTTAAAGAGAATAAATTGGAAGCAACCCCTGTGTTTGTAAAGCAACTTTCCGCTATCGGTGAAACGATGTGGGCAGAAGCGATTGAAGACAGGAAAAAGGTTGCTCTTGTTAGAGCTAGTGTTAAGCCAGTTAGTTCGACTGCAATCCAAGGCGAGTCGAATTATCAACAGTTCCGTGAAAATGTCCTTGGCAAGTAAGCCATCATTAAGGAGTCCTATCAATGGCGATTACTTACAGTTTCAATGCGACTAATCCTGTGGTGGCTCCCGTTGCCACTAACAAGGCGATTCATGTTGGCGATCTAGTAGCACTATCTTCCGGTAGTGCGATCTCCGCTCTTGATTTTCCTTGGGATACCAATTTGGCAACCACTCAAACTGCGTTTGCAAGTGCTTTCCTAGGTGTGTCAGGTCAATTAAAGAGGGCAGATATAGCACTTGTGTACGGTAACTCGGTAGCCAACCAGATTCGGGTTGATTGCTCTGGTATCTACGCTGGTGATTATACTGGTTCCGCTCTTTTAGTTGGGGATTTTGTTGGCCCCACTTCCGTATCTAATGTTCTTCAGCCTCAATCCTTGGTTAAAGTTGCTTCCGCTGCTTTAGCTATCGGTCGAGTTGTTGAAGCCCTTGCTGGTACTGGCGTAGTAAAATTCCAATTGTTGTCTAGTCAAAACCCTGTGGCCCGATAATCCACAACTTTTTAAGGAGATTAGTATGAAGAGTCTAGGTAAAAAGCTGAAGGAATTCGGCCAACAAAATGGTTTGGCTAAAACCAAGCAGTTCTTTTCGGAATCTATTTCTAAAGGTGATGTTGCGGTAAATCGCATCTCCCTTAGAGGTCTTGCAGAAGGCATCATGGGTGACGATTGGGCCGAACAGCTTAATCGTTTCAATGGGCCTGAACGAACCTTTATGGAAGCAACCGAAGCAGTTGATGCTTCTAACTTTGCTGCCATTACTGGTCAGATTCTGATTACCACTGTTCAAGAAAAATACAAATTGGCATCATTCATTGGTGACCAACTTGTATCTACTATCCCTGCTGGTCAGAACCTTTCAACCGAGATCATTCCTTGGTTGTCTGATATCAGTCCTTCGCCAGAAGTGGTTCAACCCGGTATGCCTTATCCACAAACCCAGTTCTCTGGTAACTATGTACGACTTCCAGCCATTGAAAAGGTTGGTAGAATCTGTGCAATTACCGCAGAAATGATTTATTCGGACAAGACATCCCAAGCTTTGGCATCTGCCGAATCCGTAGGTACTTATTGCGGTCTAGTTCGTGAAGAAAGAATTCTTAACACGGTACTTGGCCTAACAGGTAGCTATGTGTACGGTACTGCTGCTGGTGCAGAAGCTACTCTGAATACCTATTCAGCAACCGCTCAAGCTGGCATGACCTTTGGTTTCATCAATAAGGTGACTTCTTATGCGTTGAGCAATTTTGCTAGCATTAATACGCTGGAACAATTGTTCTACCAGATGAAAGACCCCAATACTGGTAAACCCATCGATATCTTTGGCCCTGGTATGCAAATGCTTGTTATGCCTTTCCAAAAGTATACTGCTTCTAGGATCTTGAATCCTCAGACGGTTACCAAAAATGGGCCTTTTGCCACTTCTGGTGATGTTGAGCAGTTGGAAAGTCCTAATCCGCTTGACAACAACTATGGTCTTCTCACATCCGCTCATGCGAGAAACCTGTTGGTAACTAGCGGTATTGCTGCTGCCACAGCAGACAAGTATGTTTACTTGGGTAACTTCAAAAAGGCTTTCGTATGGCGTGAAGCCAAGCCTATGGAAGTTGTCCAAGCTCCAGCTAATAACTGGGCCGAGTTCAATCAGGACATTGCAGTTGCCATCAAGGCTTCTTGGTGGGGTTCTGCTGGTGTTACTGATCCTCGTTATGTTGTTCAAGGACTCCCTGCTTAGTCCTACCTACCCTGAGGTTGGGGGCCAGTTCTTGGCCCCTAGCTTTCTTTTTAAGAGGTTATTATGCCAACTCCAGCCGAAAACCTCCTGACTATAAGAGACAACTACATAAACGCATTGGTGGCTGATTCTGCAAGCCCTCAACCTTCTTATTCATGGGAAGGTGTTGCTGTTTCTAGAACAGAGTGGAGGCAGCAAACCTTGCAGCATATTACGCAAGTAAACAAACTTCTGACTTATGTGAATCCGCAAACATACAAGACACAATTCATGTAAGAGGTGTGTATGCCTACGCTAAATTTGTCTCAGGAATATCATGTGTTTGATAATCCAGAGGTGCTTAATTTAAAAAATGTAGACAATTCTACCGTCACTACAAATTATGGATTTAGAAGAGCAATGACATTAGCTTACACCGATCAAAGTGGTGTGGCAAAGATTGAAAACATTACAAGATTTTTAGTATGGAAAGCTAACCTTAGTGGTTTCAAGCCCATGATTGATTGCGAAATAACGGATGTTAATTCGGTTAAGTATTATGTCAACCAAATTGATAACTCTGGAAACAGAGAGTATTACGGACTTGATTGCACTCAACAGAGTTAAACATGAATAACAGAATATATCGCAAGCCAAGACCGATTATGGCAGCTAATGCAGCAGATCGTTACACTACGATCATGGATACTGTTGCAGAAAAGCTAGTGGATTTAACTTACACCGTATACAAGCGTAAGGGTGCGGTTATAAGGGAATCTGATTCATTCCCATGTGTAGTAATTGCACCTTCAGAAGAAGGCGAAGAATTAGGAATAGAAGCCTTTGGTGGAATATCTGAGTACATATATTCAATCAGGGTTTATTACATTCAAGAATATGCAAGGGATCTAGTGTATACGGATCTTGATGATAGGTACAAAATTAGAAAAGAAATTTATCAGATAAGCCAATTTCCAGCTTCGCTTAGTCCATCACGAATAAGTATCAAAGGTATTCAGCCGTTTTCTGTCAATAGCAACCCGAATACAGTTTACAATGTTACTGGTTTTAAGGTATCATATGGATTCATGGAACAAGGTTTAGTTTAATTTAAGGAGTCAAACATGGCAGCAGTAGATAATATTTTTCTTACTGGTAAAGTAGCTAGTCTTTTTATAGAAAGAACAGACACTTTAACCCCAGTATTCCTTCCCTGCACATCCGTTACTATTGCTACAAAAATGGATACTCCAGATGCAAGCAATTATAATGGATTAGGGTATACAATTCTTGCTGATGGGATTCAATCGGCAGAAATAACTGTTGAAGCAGTTTATGATAAAGAAGAAATGCCAGTTATTTTCGCTGGTATGAAGGCTAATTTAAAGCTTTCACAAGATGGCAATAGAACAGCATTTTTAGCAGAAAATCCAACAGCGACTCAGTCGACATTGACCACAAACGAATATCTTGCTGCTGCTAATGCTGGTGCAGACTTTTTGTTTGAAAATTGCACAGTAACCCAAGTTACTTATGATGTTGCCGTAAAAGATGTTCAGAAGGTAAAATTGACTTTGATACCTTCTTCAACCCCTACCGTTAATTTTGCTGACTTCTCAGTATAATTTAAGGAGTTTTTAAAATGTCTATTCTTTCAGGTCGAAACGGAAAAGTTTTTCTTTCTGGTATAACAGATCCTCTTCCAGCGACAAATATTTCTGTAAATTCAAAAGCAGAAGTGATTGATACTACAACCTTTATTAATCAAGGTTTTGACTCTCATGCCATTGGTATGTATTCAGCAGAGATAACCCTTGATATTTTAGAAGTTGTTGGTGGATACGGATTGAAGCAAGGTTCTGTTGGATCTATTAGTATTGGTGATGGAGATGATCCAGAACAAACAGTAACTATAACTAATTGCGTTATAACTTCGTTGAACTATACAGCAGATGCAAAAGATGTTCAAAAAATATCTGTGACATTTGCTACATATGGCGAGTTTGATTTTAGAGTTGGTCCTGTTGCCCCTTAATTTTTGAAAGGAAGCATTCATGTCAGATACAGTTGGTAATTTGTTAAATTCCAGCGGTGAAGGGTCTTTGACCATTGAATACAATGGGAAAAAATACACCGCTGGACTCATTACACAAAAAGTTAAAGCTGAATTTGAAAAGAGAATGGAGAAGAAAGCTCTCGATTCTATCTTCTCAATGAAAGACAGGTTAGAACCTGTTGAATTCCGTGAAGCAATTTCTTCTGTAACAAGAGATATTGCGAGCGGAATTTATTCATTTGGTAGTGAGAATTCTATAGCATCTTTGTCAACTCCATCAGGAGCATTGGCATTCGCATCTATATTGTTTTCAGCACCTGAGAATGAAGTTCAAGATATCATGCTTGCTGAAAATGACAGGTTTGAAGCCGTAATGGAAATAGTTCGGGATAAATCATTCCCAAACGGCAAGAAGGTGTAGGTGAGGGTTCTTTTAATCCAAAAGAACCAATCCCTCCACCTAATTTAAAAACCTACTATGTTAATTTGATGGATAAGCCTTATCTCCTTCGGCCTTGGGAGATTGAGAAGTTGACCGATAGGCAGATAGTAGAACTTTATTATCGGAGAAGAGATGATAAGGGTATTCCTGTTAATATTCCTGATGAAAAGCATGAATGGAATACTAGAAAGAAAATCGTTCCTATTGAAGATATGATGTTGCAAAAATGCCTTAGTTTTATGAAAATGGGAGCATCATTAGGGATGAGTGAAGCTAAGATGAAATCATCTTGGATTAAGCAATTTGGAAGCTTACCACTAGGGATAAAATAATGGCAGATATTCCATTAAAATCAGATGACGAGATGACAAACGATCTGGTTGGTGCGGTGGAAAATATTGCCCAAAGTGTTAAGGCGGGATCGAGGGATTTTACCAAAAGCTTTACTGGTTTGACTACGGCAATCAAAAGGTTGCAAACAACTCTTGTAAACGCAATCAAAGCAATAAAAATTCAAGTAGTATCAAAGCCCGAAAAAGTTCAAAAGCCAGCGGTTAAGGACAAGCCTACATCAACTAAAGAGGTTGTAAAAGAAAAAGAAACAAAGACGGAAGTAAAGCCAGAACCAAAATCTAAAGCTCCTAAGATAGAAGCAGCAAAGGTAGATGTTCCAAAGCAACCTAAACAACCAAAAGTTGTAGATCCAGAAGTAGAAGCAGAAAAGCAAAAAGCAAAAAAGCAAAAACAAGAAGATGCTGACCTTAGAAGTCAGAAGTTAAGGGATCAAGCAAAAATAATTGCTTTGCGTTTAGAAGAGGCATTAAAGCCAAAACCAGTCAAAGAAGCAAAGCCACCAAAAGAACCAAAGGCGGCAAAAGAGCCTAAAAAAACAATTGATCCTCAAGAAAAAGAAAGAATAGTAAAAGAAAAGGCCAGAGAAAAAGAGATAGAAAAAAGACAGGAAAAAGTTAGACCAGTAAAAATTTCTTCTTTGATTGAAGGCATCAATCAAACCGGAGATGCTTGGTCTAAGATGATTTCTGGCGTTAGGGATACTGTAGCAGACATTGATAATGCTAGAAAAGCAGAAGAAAAAAAAGTTGAAAAAGCCGGTAAAGAAGGAACTAAAGAATTTGTTGGGCCTTTAAAAAAAGACTTTGAAGAAAACGAAAGAAAGAAAGTTCTTCCTACTGGGCCTGAGTTTGTAGGCCCATCAAAAGATTTATTTAATAGGGATCAAAAAAGACAAAAAGACGAAGAAGAAGTAAAAAAGCTTGGAAAAGAAGGAACAAAGGCTTTTGTTGGGCCTCCTAAAAAGCTTTTTGAAAATGACGAAAAATTTACTGCTGATGCAGCAGCACAAGCGATTGCTGATGCAGCAGATGCTGCTGCCAAAGCTATTGAAGATGCAGCAAAAAGAAAAGAAAAGGCAGAAGAAGATGCAGCTAAAGCGGAAAAAGCATTAAAAGATTATTTTAGAAAAAAAGAAGAAAAAAAAGCAGAAGAATCTGCAAAAGCTGCAAATGATTTAATTAAGCAGCAAGAACAAGCTGCAAAACAACTTGAGCAAGCTAATCAAAGAACCCAAAAAGAACTGGATTCGATGATCGCTGGCTTTCAAAGTTTAAGTCCTTTGTTTAGAGGCCCATTAGTTAGCTATGGCT
>Ga0208361_1000051_pt1 | contig 48124 bp, 44 predicted proteins | sample LakMenEpi05Aug10_FD_150670 | JGI IMG/M metagenome (GOLD analysis project Ga0208361, IMG submission 150670) | Freshwater microbial communities from Lake Mendota, WI - 05AUG2010 deep hole epilimnion (SPAdes) | ecosystem: Environmental > Aquatic > Freshwater > Lake > Epilimnion/Euphotic zone ... | reverse complement strand
AGCCCTCCCCCGCCCGATGGCCAAGTTCGATGCCCACCTGAAGTGCTCGTTCTGCGGCAAGTCGCAGGATCAGGTGCGCAAGCTGATCGCCGGCCCCGGGGTCTACATCTGCGACGAGTGCATCGATCTCTGTAACGAGATCCTCGATGAGGAGCTGGTGGACGGCCAGGGCGCCGCCGCCGGCCGCCAGGCGTCCGAACCCAAGGGCAAAGCACCCGCCAAGAAGACCAGCAAGCCGGCGCCGACCCTGGCCCAGATCCCCAAACCCATGGAGATCAAGGCCCACCTGGACGAGCAGGTGGTGGGCCAGGAAGAGGCCAAGAAGGTTCTGTCTGTGGCGGTGTACAACCACTACAAGCGCCTGGCCTGGCAAGGCGACGGCAAGGGCGAGGCCAGCCAGACCGCCACCCGCCTGCACAAGAGCAACATCCTGCTGATCGGCCCCACCGGCTGCGGCAAGACCCTGCTGGCCCAGACCCTGGCCGAGCTGCTGGATGTGCCCTTCGCCGTGGCCGACGCCACCACCCTCACCGAGGCGGGCTACGTCGGCGAGGACGTGGAAAACATCCTGCTGCGGCTGCTGCAGAAGGCCGACCTGGATGTGGAGCAGGCCCAGCGGGGCATCATCTACATCGACGAGATCGACAAGATCGCCCGCAAGAGCGAGAACCCCTCGATCACCCGCGACGTATCCGGCGAGGGGGTGCAGCAGGCGCTGCTGAAGCTGCTGGAGGGCACCGTGGCCAACGTGCCCCCGCAAGGCGGCCGTAAGCACCCCTATCAGGACTGCATCCAGATCGACACCAGCCAGATCCTGTTCATCTGCGGCGGTGCCTTCGTGGGCCTTGAGGATGTGGTGCAGCGGCGCATGGGCCGCAACGCCATCGGCTTCATCCCCGAGGGGGGCCGCAGCCGCAGCCGCCACGGCAAGGATCAGCAGGCCGCCCATGTGCTGCGCCACCTCGAGCCGGACGACCTGGTGAAGTACGGCCTGATCCCCGAGTTCATCGGCCGCCTGCCGGTGAGCGCCGTGCTCGAACCGCTCGACACCCACGCCCTGGAGGCGATCCTCACCGAACCGCGCGATGCGCTGGTGAAGCAGTTCCAGACGCTGCTGAGCATGGACGAGGTGCGGCTGGTGTTCGAACCGGGGGCCGTTGAGGCGATCGCCACCGAGGCCCACCGCCGCAAGACCGGTGCCCGCGCCCTGCGCGGCATCGTTGAGGAGCTGATGCTCGATGTGATGTACGAGCTGCCCTCCGACAAGGGCACCAAGGCCTTCACGATCACCCGCGAGCTGGTGGAGGAGCGCACCCAGGCCAAGGTGCTGGCCCTGCCGGGCAGCGACACGCCCCAGAAGGAAACGGCCTGATCGCGCTCTGACCGGGCGGCATTCCACCCCGGAGCACCCTTGCCGCCGCTGACCCGCCGGCGCGAGCCTCAGGCCAACACGCTCAGGATCATGGCCGCCGCCGACCACCTGCAGGTGCCGCGCCAGCACGGCCTGTTCAACCACCACGGCATCGACCTGGGCGACGGCACCGTGGCCCACTACCTGGAAGGCCGGGAGATCCTGCGCAGCCCCCTGGCGGACTTCAGCCGCGACCAGCCCATCAGCGTGGTGCCGTACCCGGCGGAGGACTGCTCGCCGGCCGGGGTGACCCTGCGGCGAGCCATGGGCCGGCTGGGGGAGCAGAACTACAACCTGCTGTTCAACAACTGCGAGCACTTCGCCCACTGGTGCAAGACGGGGCGTCACCGCAGCGCTCAGGTGGAGGACTGGCTGCACACCGGCAGCCTCGGTGCCCTGGCCTTCGGCCAGTTCGTGCCGGCGGCGGCGCTCACCGGCGCGCGGGTGCTGCTGCGCCAGGGCCTGAACCTCGACCCCCAGCAGCTGGAGAAGGGACGCCAGCTGGCCCTGCGCAGCCTCGAACAGCTCGATGGCCTACGCCTCAAATTGCAGGACAGGCTGGAGGCGGAACTCGCCCGTGCAGAGGAGCGCTGGGGCGCCGCCGGCGACCCCACAGCGGGCGGCGACAGCCAGTTCACCGCCCTGCGCCTGGCGGCCCAAAAACTCGCGGACCAGCTCAGTGAGGTGGAGGAGCTGGAGGGGCGGATGGAGCGTCTGCTGGATCCGGCCCGCGGCCAGTAGCCTCCAGCCATGCGGCCCGCCTACCAGCCCCTCCACCACAAGTACCGCCCCCAGCGCCTCGATCAGCTGGTGGGGCAGGAGGCCATCGCCGCCACCCTCGGCAATGCCCTGCGCTCCGGACGCATCGCGCCCGCCTATCTCTTCAGCGGCCCGCGCGGCACCGGCAAGACCTCCAGCGCGCGCATCCTGGCCCGCTCGCTCAACTGCATCGGCTCCGACGGCCCCACACCCGATCCCTGCGGCGTCTGCGAGCTCTGCACCGCCATCGCCGCCGGCAACGCCCTCGATGTGATCGAGATCGATGCCGCCTCGAACACCGGCGTCGACAACATCCGCGAGCTGATCGAGCGCTCCCGCTTTGCGCCGGTTCAGGCGCGCTGGAAGGTCTATGTGGTGGACGAATGCCACATGCTCTCCACCGCAGCCTTCAACGCCCTGCTCAAGACGCTGGAGGAGCCGCCGCCGCGGGTGGTGTTCGTGCTGGCCACCACGGACCCGCAGCGGGTGCTGCCCACGATCCTCAGCCGCTGCCAGCGCTTCGACTTCCGCCGCATCCCGCTCGAGGCCCTCGAAGGCCACCTCCGCTGGATCGCCGGCCAGGAGGGCATCGCCATCAGCGCCGAAGCCCTGCACGTGGTGGCCCAGCGTGCCCAGGGTGGCCTGCGCGACGCCGAGAGCCTGCTGGATCAGCTCAGCCTCCTGCCCCCTCCGATCGAACCTCTGGCGGTCTGGGAGCTGCTGGGCGCCGTGCCGGAGCAGGAGCTGCTGCAGCTGGCGGGCGCCCTGGCCGACGCCGAACCGCTGGGGGTGATCGAGGCGATCCGCACCCTGCTGGAGCGGGGACGCGAGCCGTCGGCGGTGCTTCAGGGGCTGGCCGGCCTGCTGCGCGATCTGGTGTTGGCGGGTGTGGCCCCCGAACGGCTGGAGCTCACCGCGTTCTCGCCCCAGTTCCGTCCCGAGCTGCCGGGCCTGGCCAGGCGCCTGGGCAAAGCACGTCTGCTGCTCTGGCAGGCCCAGCTCAAAGGCAGCGAGCAGCAGCTGCGTCAGAGCGTGCAGCCAAGGCTCTGGCTGGAGGTGCTGCTGCTGGGCCTGCTGGCGGAGGAAGCACCTGCCGCAGCATCAGCCCCTGCCAGAGCCCCCAGTGGATCCGCGGCAGCCACGGCCCCACCGCAAATCTCGGCTTCTCCGCAGGCCTCCGCGTCGCCTCAAGCCACGGCTTCTCCGCAAGCCACGGTCTCAGCACCGGCAGCGCCCAGCGCCAGGCCCGCAGCCGGCGCTGACCTGCCCAGCCCGCAGCTGCCGCCCGTGCCCGTCGCGGCGCGGGATCCCCTGCCAGCAGCTGCCACCGGCAGCGAGGGCCCCGATCTGGCGGAACTCTGGCAGCAGATCCTGGCGGGGCTGGAGCTGCCCTCCACCCGCATGCTGCTCTCGCAGCAGGCGGTGCTGGCCCGGCTGGATCCGCATCGGGCCGTGGTGCAGGTGGCGGGCAACTGGATGGCCATGGTGCAGAGCCGCCTGCCCCTGCTGGAGAAGGCAGTGGCCGGCGCCCTGGGCGGCAATCGCCAGGTGCTGCTGGAAGCTGCCGCGGGCAGCACGATTCCAGCGGCGCCGACTCCGGCAGCGTCAGCTGGGGCAGCACCAGCGCCAGCACCGGCAGCACCCCCGGCGCCACCACCAGCAGCAACGACCGCACCACCGTTCGCTGCTCCTCAGCAAGCTGCACCGGCCGAGCCAGCCTCCAGCCAACCGGTCACCCCCGCGGCCAGCCAGCCCGCCAATCCAGCCGCCAGCAACTCGAGCGCGGCCAGCAGCGTCGCTCCCACGCCCCGGCCCGGCCCTGTGACGCCGAATCTGATCGACGACAAAGCCAAGCGCCTGGCTGAATTCTTCAACGGTGAAGTGGTGCAGCTGGATGGACCACTGCCTGAGCTGCTCGACGGCGATGAGGCCGCTGCCTGAGCTCAGGAAATCTGGGTGGTGAGATCGGCCTCCGGGGCCTCCTCCGACCCATGACCATCGCCCACATGCAGCGTCTTGGCCCACACCAGCCGTTTGGGCAGCAGCGCCATGCGCAGGCTGGTGTACGGGATCACCACAAACCAGTGACCCAGGTAAACGATTCCAAGGGCCAGGTTGAGCGGATGCATCACCGGCAGGTCAGGCCCCTCGCTGGAACGACGGCAACCCACCAGGATCGCGCCGCCTGAGAGGCCGAAGGCCACGAAGGAGAGCGGCCACAGGGCTGGTGCCGTCTCGGTCAGACCGGCACCGATCAGATCAGCCACCGCCATCACCGGCAGCACGTACTGCAGCAGGAAGAAGCAGCTGAGGTCGAGCTTGCGGCCGAGTGGCAGAGCCGGGCCTGTGAGGCTGGCCCAGTAATCGAAGAAGCGCTGCAGACCGCCCTCGGCCCAGCGCTGGCGCTGACGCCAGAGAGAGGACAGCGCAGTCACGGCCTCCTCCTGCACCGGCGGATCCCAGAGCACCGCCACCCGCTGCTCCTGCACCAGCAGGCGGAAGCTGAGGTCGAGGTCGTCGGTGACGGTGGCCTCGTTGAATCCGTCGCAGGCGAGCACAGCCTCCCGGCGCAGCAGCTGGCCGTTGCCGCGCAGCTCCACCACGCCGCCGCTGGCCAATCGCCCCTGCTGGATCACGGCATCGAGCGCCATCTCCATCGCCTGGGCGCGGGTGAGCCAGTTCACATCCGCGTTCACGACGGCCTTGCGCAGCTGCACGGCGGCCCAGCCGCCGGCTTCAGCGAAGGGCACCAGCCGCTCAAGCACATCGGGCTGGAGCTCGGCATCGGCATCGAGCACCATCAGCCAGCTGCCCTGCAGCTGGGGCAGCACCGTGTTCAGCGCCCCAGACTTTCCGCCACCGGCATCGCGGCTGCGGCGCACCACCTGCAGCTGGGGGTAGCGGCGCTGGTAGGCGGCCAGCACCTCAGGGGTGCGATCGTCGCTGCCATCGTCCACCACCCAGAAGCGCAGGCGGCCGTCGGGGTAGCGCACCTGAGCCAGGCGCTCCACCAGACGCCCGATCACCGCCTCCTCGTCGCGGGCGGCCACCACCAGGTCAATGCTCGGCCATGGGTCCGGGGTCTGAAGCGCAACGGCAGCGGTCGCCTCAGGGGTGTCCCCTCCGGAGGCGGCAGCCCGCGCCAACAACGGCAGAAACACCGTGCGCAGGGCATAGGCCCCGAGCAGCAGGGTCAGCGCCAGGGCGGGCCAGAGACGCTGCTGCTCAGGCAGCCAGTGCGGGGCCATGCCTGCCGCAAGGCAGCTCAGCAGAAACAGTGCGGCCTTCGGCCGGCGGGCTCCTGGGGCTGTGCCGCCGGCGGCCATGGCGTTGTCAACAGAGCGTCGAACTCTAAGGGCCGCCTCCGGAAGACCCGACAGGCGCCAGAGCCTCCAAGCCCACCAGGGTGGTGCCGGGGTAGTAGCGGCTGAGGATCCGCTCCAGGCTCCAGCCCCTGGACGCCAGGTCGATCGCACCGGCCTGGGAGAGGCCGGCCCCATGACCGAAGCCCCCACCCTCGAAGCGCCAAACCCCAGGGCCCGCCGACGTCAGGTCAAACAGGGTGCTGGGCAGGCCCCGCAGGGTGCGGCGGATGGCATCCCGCTGGAGCACCACCTCGCCTGCACTGCCGCGCAGGGCAAGCCGCACCACCCGACCGCTGGGACCGCGCTCCAGCACCTGAACCTGCTGCAACGAGCCGATGGCGGCGGCACGCGGTCCGAGAGCCTGGACGATCTGGCTCCGATCGAAGCGGCGCGTCCAGCGGAACAGCGGATGGGCGGCGCCATAGGCCTGGTCGCCGCGCTGCAGCAGAGTCCGCAGGCGCCCCCCCTCCGTCAGGGGCAGCGGCAACGCCGCCACCAGGGAAGGCGGCCCATCCACCGCGGGGCGCAGATAGGGCAGCCCCGTACCGGCCCAGGCCTCCTCGTAGCCGGCAGCCACGCCGCCATTGCTGGCGTGATACACCGCATGAATCGGCCGTCTCTGCCAGCTGAGCACCTGGCCGCGGGTGGCGGCGATCGCCCGGCGAACCCCGGCACCGGCCTGGCGTGGATCGCTGTACACCTGGCACTGGGTGTCGGCGCAGAGGTGGTAACCATCCACCGCGAAGCGATGCTGATTGCGCAGGGCCCAGGTGCGGGCCAGCACGGCCTGCGCGGCCAGGGCCGCAGCAGGCGCCCCGGCGCCGATCTCATGGGGCAGAACCCCCTCGAGATAGCGCTCCAGCGGCACCTGTTCCACCAGCGACCAACCGCCGTAGGCATCGGCCTGCAGGCGGAACGGGCCGGCGTAGGTGCCCCCCTTCCAGCGCAACCCCCCCGGGGCCGCGATGCGCACGGGCCCCTCCAGCCGGCGCCAACCGCCGGGCGTGCTCAGTTCGGGAACCAGCTGCTGGCTGAGGCGCAGCTGCTGCAACCGCGGCCGCTGGCCGGCGGGAGCCGCCAGACCCGGCTCCGCCCAGACCTCCCACTCAGCCGGATGGGCGATCACCACCGCCCGACCGGGCTGGGCCCAGGCGAGGGCCATCTGCTCCGCCGATTCGAAGCTTGCGAAGGGCCCCAGCACCTGACGCTCCAGCTGCAGCGGCTGGGCCAGGGGTTCAAAGCGCCAGCGCAGCGCAAGCCGCGAACCGCTGTGGCGCTGACCGCGGGCATCCACCAGCTGCAGCGGGTCGCCAGCCGCCTCAAGCTGCAGCGGGCCCTGACCAAGGTGGGCCGCCAGCGCCACCCACAGCTGGGGCGCCTCCGCCGTCAGCGCGGGCGGTGCCGGGATGGGCGGACGGAGCAGGGCCGCGGCCGGACGACAGGCAACGGTGAGCAGACCCAGGGCCAGCAACACCGGCAGAGGGCCGACACGACGCGGCGCGCAGAGGTGAACCAGAGATCTCACGGGCAGGGCTCCGACCCTAGGGGGAGTTGGCGGAAGGGACTTCCAGGTCGTACCCTCATCGTTTGTGCCCGAGCGCGTCAACACATGCCGAAGCTCAAGACCCGCAAAGCAGCCGCCAAGCGGTTCAAAGCCACCGGCAGCGGGAAGTTCATGCGCCGCCACGCTTTCCGCAATCACCTGCTCGACCACAAGAGTGCCAAGCGCAAGCGGCACCTCGGCACGATGGCCGTGGTGGATGAGCGCGATGCGGACAACGTGAGCGCGATGCTCCCTTACAGCTGAGCCAAGCCGGCTGTCCCGCTGTTTCGACCTACCTACTGAGAACCATTCATGGCCCGCGTCAAGAGGGGCAACGTCGCCCGTAAACGCCGCAACAAGATCCTTCGCCTGGCGCGTGGTTTCCGTGGCGGCAACGGCTCACTGTTCCGCACCGCTAACCAGCGGGTGATGAAGGCGCTCTGCAACGCCTACCGCGACCGCCGCCGCCGCAAGCGCGACTTCCGTCGCCTCTGGATCGCACGCATCAACGCCGCCGCTCGTCTGAACGGCCTGAGCTACAGCCGTCTGATCGGCGGCCTGAAGAAGGCCGATGTGCAGCTGAACCGCAAGATGCTGGCTCAGCTGGCCGTGCTCGACCCCGGCAGCTTCAGCGCCGTGGTGGGCACCGCCAAGGGCTGACCCAGAGCGCGGAGAGGCCTGGCAAGGTGGGGCGTATGGATTTCACCCTTCCCCAGGCCTACCTCGGTGGCCTGCTTGTTCTGCTGAGCATCGCGGCCGTTGTCGTGGGCCGACAGATCCTGCGGGTGCGCCGCGATGAAGCAGCTTTGGCGAGGCTCGAGGCGGAAACCCGCCAAGGAGCTCGCTCTGCCGCGGATCTCTACGAGCTCGGCTCGGTTCAGTTGCGCAAGCGGCTCTACAACCAGGCCGCTGACACCCTCAAGCAGGCCTCCAAGCGCTCCTCCGAAGAGCCGGCCGAAGCCCAGGCCCTGATTGAGAACGCCCTGGGATTCGCCCTGGCGGCCCAGAACAACTACGGCGGCGCCATCCGTCACTACCGCGCGGCGCTGCGAGCCAAGGCCGATTACCCGGTTGCCCTCAACAACCTGGCCTTCGCGCTTGAGAAGCAGCAGAAGGCAGACGAAGCCAGGGCCACCTATGAAAAGGTGTTGGAGCTGGATAGCTCCAACAGCACGGCTCAGAAGCGCCTGAAGCGCCTCAACCGACTGGCCGCCTGAACCTTGAACTCGAGCGAAGCCTGCTGGTCCAGACGGTGAGCGTTGCCGGCAAAGCCAGCCGACTTGTTCACCAGAGACCTCGGATCGCAGGCCCACGATTGCGGGCTGCGGGTGCAGCTGCAGGCTCTGCTGGCTCCACAGCCGTCAGGGTGAGCTGGCCGCCGGGGTTGGTGAAGCGGGGCGCCCGCCAGCCGGAGAGGCTGAAGCCCTGCAGACCGCGGAACTCACCGCCGTTCTCGATGCCGGCCTGGCCGACATCGCCCAGAAGGAGCAGATCCAGCTGATCCGACTTGGCGTTGATGTTCCCCTGAACAGGCACGGTCGTGCCACCGACGGTGATCTCACCGCGCACATCGACCATCTGCCCCAGAGCAGTGGCGGAGGCCAGCGTCAGCTGCACCGTCTGCGCTGGTGCTGAGCCGAACGACTGATAGGTGCCACTCCACTGGCGCGGCAGCTCCTGGGCGATCACAGCAGCCCGAGCCACCGGATCGAACGTTTCAACCTGGACCTGCTCACCGAATCCCTGGGGCAGTTCCTGCTGAATCACGGTGGGTTCCCGGAAGGGCACAGCACTGCCCACCGGCAGAGGGGTGGCAGCCAGCAGCAGCGGAATCAAGGCAGTCCCAGTAGCTGCGCCAAGGGTAAGAGGCAAAAGCACGGAGGTCAGGCCCACGCGGTACGTTCGCTGAATGGCCAGCCCGTTTCCCGTGTCTGCAGCCCCAAATGTCGCTGGAATCGGTGAGCCCGCCGGCGAGGACGCCCTGGTGATCGGCGGCCGGACGTTCCGCAGCCGGCTGATGACCGGAACCGGCAAGTACCCGAGCCTGGCGGCGATGCAGGCCAGCCTGGTGAGCAGCGCCTGCGAGATCGTCACCGTGGCGGTGCGACGGGTGCAGACCCAGGCCGCCGGCCACGAAGGTCTGATGGAGGCGATCGACTGGTCGCGGATCTGGATGCTGCCGAACACCGCCGGCTGCGCCACCGCCGACGAGGCGATCCGCGTGGCGCGCCTGGGGCGGGAGCTGGCGAAGCTGGCCGGCCAGGAGGACAACACCTTCGTGAAGTTGGAGGTGATTCCCGACACCCGGCACCTGCTGCCCGACCCGATCGGCACCCTGGAAGCAGCGGAACAGCTGGTGAAGGAGGGCTTCACCGTGCTGCCCTACATCAATGCGGATCCGCTGCTGGCCCGGCGACTGGAGGAGGCGGGCTGCGCCACCGTGATGCCCCTGGGCTCACCGATCGGCTCCGGCCAGGGCATCCGCAACGCCGCCAACATCGCCCTGATCATCGAGAACTCTGGTGTGCCGGTGGTGGTGGACGCCGGCATCGGCGTACCCAGCGAAGCCGCCCAGGCCATGGAGATGGGCGCTGACGCCCTATTGATCAACAGCGCCATCGCCCTGGCGGGCGATCCTCCGGCCATGGCCAGGGCCATGGCCCTGGCCTGCGAGGCCGGCCGCAGCGCCCACCACGCCGGCCGGCTGCCGGTGCGGGCCGAGGCCAACCCCAGTTCCCCGAGAGCCGGCCGGGTCGGCACGTGAAGCTTCGTCGCGGCGGCAAGACGCAGCGGTCTGACATCCGTACTGTCTCGTGACACACATCTCAGGGCCATGCAGGTCACCCAAGAGGACGGCGGCAGGTTGAACGCCTTCGCCAAGGAACCCCGCATGCAGGTGATGGAGGTGGGTGAGACCAGCAGCAGCAACAGCCGGCTGCTGCTGATCGGCGGTGGCCTGCTGGTTCTGGCCCTGATGGCGGTGGCCGCCTGGATCAGCTGAATCCCTGTAGTAGCTTGCCCTGACGGAGCGGACTCCCGTTCGGTTCGCGCGTTCAGAGGAGCACAGCGGTGAAGGTTCTCGTTCTCGGTGGCGACGGCTTCTGCGGCTGGCCCTGTGCGGTGAACCTGGCCGATCAGGGCCACGACGTGCTGATCGTCGACAACCTCAGCCGCCGCAAGATCGACGTTGATCTGGCTGTCGAGTCGCTCACGCCGATCGCCACCATGCCCGACCGACTGCGGGCCTGGGAGCAGACCGGCGGCAGGCCGATGCGCTTCGAGCTGCTGGACATCGCCCACGAATACCAGCGCCTCCTCGACCTGCTGCTGGCGGAGAAGCCCGACGCCGTGGTGCACTTCGCCGAACAGCGGGCTGCGCCCTATTCGATGAAGAGCAGCGCCACGAAGCGCTACACCGTCGACAACAACGTCAACGGCACTCACAACCTGCTGGCCGCGATCGTCGAAAGCGGTCTCGACATTCACATCGTCCACCTGGGCACGATGGGCGTGTATGGCTACGGCTCCCACCGCGGCGCCACCATCCCCGAGGGCTACCTGAAGGTGGAGGTGCCCCAGCCGGACGGCAGCCGCTTTGAGGAGGAGATCCTGCACCCGGCCAGCCCAGGCAGCGTCTACCACATGACCAAGACGCTCGATCAGCTGCTCTTCCTCTACTACAACAAGAACGATCAGATCCGCATCACCGATCTGCACCAGGGCATCGTCTGGGGCACCAACACCGAAGCCACCGACCGCGACCCACGCCTCACCAACCGCTTCGACTACGACGGTGACTACGGCACAGTGCTCAACCGCTTCCTGATGCAGGCCGCCATCGGCTACCCCCTCACCGTGCACGGCACCGGCGGCCAGACCCGTGCCTTCATCCACATCCGCGACTCGGTGAAGTGCGTGCAGCTGGCCCTGGATAACCCCCCCAGCCGCGGTGAGCGGGTGAAGATCTTCAACCAGATGACCGAGAGCCACCAGGTGGGTGAACTGGCCCGCAAGGTGGCCGGCCTGACCGGTGCCGAGATCAACTATCTGCCGAACCCCCGCAACGAGGCGGTCGAGAACGATCTGATCGTCGACAACCGCTGCTTCATCGAGCTGGGCCTCAAGCCCACCACCCTCGACGACGGACTGCTGGCCGAGGTGGTGGATGTGGCCCGCCGCTGGGCGGACCGCTGCGATCGCAGCCGCATCCCCTGCATCTCCGCCTGGACACAGACCCAGGCCAAGGCGATCCACACGGCCTGATCTGCAACGCCTGAACCCGGCCGCTCCACCCGACCAGCTCCGTCGACCTCCGCCTCGGTCCCCGTCCTTGAAGATTGCCCTCTTCACCGAGACCTTCCTGCCCAAGGTCGACGGCATCGTCACCCGCCTCACCAAGACGGTGCAGCACCTGGTGGCGGCCGGCGATGAGGTGCTGATCGTCTGCCCGGAGGGTGCTCCAGACACCTACATGGGCGCGCAGGTGCTCGGCGTGCCGGCCATGCCGCTGCCCCTCTATCCCGAACTGAAACTGGCCCTGCCGCGGCCGATGGTGTCGGAGGGGCTTGAGGCCTTCGGGCCGGATCTGGTGCACGTGGTGAACCCCGCCGTGCTGGGGCTCGGGGGCATCTGGCTGGCCAAGACCAAGGGCTACCCCCTGGTGGCCAGCTACCACACCCATCTGCCCAAATACCTGGAGCACTACGGCCTCGGCATGCTCGAGCCGGTGCTGTGGGAGCTGCTCAAGGCCGCCCACAACCAGGCCCAGCTCAATCTCTGCACCTCCACGGCGATGGTGGCCGAGCTGAGCGAGAAGGGCATCCAGCACACGGCCCTGTGGCAACGGGGGGTGGACACCGACCTGTTCCGACCCGAGCTGCGCAGCGACGCCATGCGCCAGCGTCTACTGGCCGGCCGCAGCGACTGCGGCCAGCTGCTGCTCTATATCGGCCGCCTCTCGGCCGAGAAGCAGATCGAGCGCATCCGACCGGTGCTCGATGCCATGCCCGAGGCACGCCTGGCCCTGGTGGGCGATGGCCCCTACCGCCAGCAGCTGGAGAGCCTGTTCGCCGGCAGCGCCGCCCACTTCGTGGGCTACCTGGCCGGCGAGGAACTGGCCAGCGCCTACGCCAGCGCCGATGCGTTCCTGTTCCCCAGCAGCACCGAAACCCTCGGCCTTGTGCTGCTGGAGGCCATGGCCGCCGGCTGCCCCGTGGTGGGGGCCAACCGCGGCGGCATTCCGGACATCGTCAGCGACGGAGTGAATGGCTGCCTCTATGAACCCGATGGTCCCGATGGCGGCGCGGGCAGCCTGGCCGCTGCCACGCGGCGGCTGCTGGGGGACCCTGGCCAGCGGGAGCAGCTGCGGCGGAATGCCCGCGAGGAGGCGGAGCGCTGGGGCTGGGCCGGCGCCACCGAACAGCTGCGCGGCTACTACCGCCAGGTGCTCAGCCAGCAGCGCAGCCCAGCCCTGGCCGGTTAAGCCCCAGGCCGATCAATCAACCGCCGGCGCGCGACTGCGCCTCCGGCACGTTGCCCCGGAACCAGGTGGTCATCAGCGCCTTCACCATCGGGGCGGCCACGGTGCCGCCATAGCCACCACTGTTCTCACCGAAGGCCACGATCACCAACGTGGGCTTCCCGGCCGGGGCGTAACCACCGAACCAGGCATGATCAGGCCGCGGAGGATCCTCACCGGTGCCGGTCTTGCCGGCCACGGGCGGCAGGCTGGGATCGTTGAGGATCTTGGCTGTTCCCTGGGTCACCACCATGCGCAATCCCTTGCGCAGCGACCGCAACGTCGCCGGCTTGAGCCCCAGCCAGCGCCGCGGCGTGGGCCGCTCCACAACGTGCGGTGTCACCAGCCAGCCGCCATTGGCCACCGCGGCATAGAGCCTGGCCATCTGCAGCGGAGTGACGAGCACCGGGCCTTGACCGATGGAGGAGCTGATCGTGTCCACCGAGGTCCACGGCTCGCCATAGACCTTCTTCTTCCAGACCTGATCGCCCAGCAGACCTGGACCATCCTCATCCTTGAGTTCAATGCCGGTGCGCTGGCCAAAGCCGAAGCGCCGCGCCTCCCGGAACAGCTCCGTGGGACCCACCTTCAAGCCCACCTGGTAGTAGAAGGTGTTGCTGCTCACAGCCAGAGCCATCGGAAAGCCGATGGCTCCATAGCTTCCGTGATCGCCGTAGCACTGACCGCGATAGCAGAAGGAGTTCATCGTCGGCACGGTGCTGTTCTCGTCGTAGTGACCCGATTCGATGCCGGCGATGGTGGTGACCAACTTGAAGGTGCTGGCCGGCGGAAATCCCTGGAAGGCCCGGTTGAGCATCGGCGCGTCCGGCCCCCCCAGGGCGTTCCACTCAGCGACGGTCGGACCGGTGGAGAAGATGTTCGGATCGAAATTGGGCCGGCTGGCCATGGCGCGGATCGCGCCGGTCTGGGGATCCATGGCCACGATCGCCCCCTTGCGCACGCTGGCCAGGGCGCGTTCGGCGGTCCGCTGCAGCTCGAGATCGAGGGTGAGGCGGAGATCCTTGCCGGCGCGGGCCTGCTTGTCGCCCAGCACCCGCTGCACTTCACCGGCGGCGTTCACCTCCAGCTGCTGGCCACCCCATTCGCCGCGCAGATGCGACTCGAAGGCGTTCTCGATGCCGCTGCGACCGATGCGGTCCTGCATCCGATAGCCCTTGGGCTCCAGCCGGTCGTATTCCTCAGCGGTGATCGGACTGGTGTAACCGAGCACGTGGGCCCCGAGGCTGCCGTCGGGATAAGCCCGCAGATAGTCCACATCCACCTCGGCGCCTGTGAGGGTGGCGGCCTGCTCGCGGAAGCGCAGAACCTGCTCCGGGCGGAGATTGCTGGCCAGCTCGATGCGATAGCCCTCGTCGTTGTGGCCGTCACGGCGCTGCTGATCAAGCCTGGCGACAGGGATGCCAAGCACCTGGGCCAGACGGTCGCGCAGGGACGGCCACTGGGCGTCACTCACCTGGCGGGGCTGGATGTAGAGGTTGTAGGTGAGCCGGCTCGACACCAGCACCTGGCCATGGCGATCGAGAATCCGGCCTCGCATCGGCTGACGCGGAACCAGACGGATGCGGTTCTCGTCGGCCCGGGCACGGTTCTCGGCCCCATGCACCAGTTGCAGCCAGACCAGGCGTACCCCCATGGCCGCGGCGAACAGCACCACCAGCGCCAGCAGAATCGCCGGCTGCTTCTGCATGCCGCTGTGCCGATTGGCCGTGGGAAGCAGCGCCACCGCTGTCAGCCCGGCGTGCTGAGGCGCTGCTCCAGCAGCGCCAGCCGTTCAGCGATCCTGGCCAGGGTGGACTGCAGCGCCTGACGGTCGTCCTCGGCGTTCGGCTCAGCGGCGGCAGCGGACCCACCCGCGGCGACGGCGACGCCCTCGGACGCGGGGTCAGGAATGTCGCGCACCTGCACCCGCATCACCGGATTGCCCAGGCCGGGCTGGAGGCGGTCAAGGCTGTCACGCAGCTCACGGGCCGCGGCATCACCCTCCTCACGCAACCCACCGAGGGGATCTTCACGGGCCGTGAAAGCCTCCGCCACCTCACGGGGGCCACCGCGGCGCGCCCTCTCCACAACGGCCATGCCCACAGGCAGCACGTCCTGCATGAGGGTGAGCCGGAGTGCTTCGAAGGGATCGGTGGCCATCGCGAACCGGCAGCCGGAACCTTGGCTCCCCAGTCTGACGCCTCGTGGAGACCGGCGGGTCTTCAGGGCTGGGGCAGCGCGGCAGGAGCCGGGGCCTCGATGCCGGGCTGCACGATCTGCTGACGGCAGAACTGCTGCGCACCGAACCACCAGCCCGCCGCGGCAGCCACCACCGTCAGAGCCGAGATCGGCACGAGGGCCTGGCGGGTCACCGGCAGCAGCAGCCATTCGCCCCAGTCCCGCAGCAGACGCTCACGATCAAAGCGTCGGCGTTCGCTCACCTGCTGCTGCTGCCGCCGCCTGAGGGAACGGGCCACCCAGCGCTCGAAGGCCCGCTTCTTGGTGACGGCCATCTTGCGCTCCACCTCCAGCAGCTGGCCGGGGGTGAGCTCAGGATTGAAGGTGCTGATCAGCTCGAGGCTCTTCAGGAACATCTCCACCGCCCCATCCTTGATGGCCAGCTCCTCGTCACTGAGCAGGTCCCAGGCCAGCTCTGGGAAGAAGCGCAGCCGGTTGAGGGCGATCTGATCCTCCGGCAGTTGACCAGGCTCCCGCAGCCAACGGTCGGTGTTGGCGTCGAAGCGTCGCCAGTAGAGGAAGGGGTTGAGGTAAACCACCTTGCCGGCCACCTCGATGCTGTCCTGCTGGAGGCGGCGCTGCAGCTGGAGGTCCTGCTGGGGGGCGGCGGTCAAGGCTGCAAGGCCGGGGCCCCGAGGGTAACGAAGCCCCCGGACGCTGGCCATGGGCAGACCCGAAGGTCGAGCCTCACTCCCACTCGATCGTGCCGGGGGGCTTGCTGGTGATGTCGAGCACCACCCGATTCACCCCCTTCACCTCATTGACGATGCGGTTGGAGATCGTCTCCAGCAGGTCGTAGGGCAGGCGCGACCAATCGGCCGTCATGCCGTCCTCCGACGACACGCAGCGCAGCACCACCGGGAAGGCGTAGGTGCGCTTGTCGCCCATCACCCCCACGCTGCGCACCGGCAGCAGCACAGCGAAAGCCTGCCAGATCTCGTGATACAGGCCGGCCTCCTTGACCTCCTCGCGCACGATCAGGTCGGCATCGCGCAGGATGTCGAGCTTCTCGTCGGTCACCTCACCGAGGATGCGGATCGCCAGGCCCGGGCCCGGGAAGGGATGGCGGCCGACAATCTCCTCAGGCAGGCCGAGGGAGCGGCCCACCTTGCGCACCTCATCCTTGAACAGCTTGCGCAGCGGTTCAACGAGCTTGAACTGCAGATCCTTGGGCAGACCACCGACGTTGTGGTGGCTCTTGATCTTCACCGCCACCCGCTCACCGGTCTTGGGGTCGACGTTGGTGCCGGCGCTCTCGATCACATCGGGGTAGAGAGTGCCCTGCGCCAGGTAGTCGAAGGGGCCGAGGCGCTTGCTCTCCTCCTCGAACACGCGGATGAATTCCGTGCCGATCAGCTTGCGTTTCTCCTCCGGATCGGTGATGCCCGCCAGCTTGTTGATGAAGCGCTCACGGGCGTTGATGTACTCGACGCGGATGTGGAATTTGCGATCGAAGAAATCCATCAGGAACTCCGGCTCGCCTTTGCGCATGAAGCCCTGATCGATGAACATGCAGGTGAGCTGGTCACCGATCGCCTTGTGCAGCAGAAAGGCGAGGGTGGAGGAGTCCACACCACCGGAGAGTGCCAGCAGCACACGCTTGTCGCCCACCTGGCGACGCACATCCGCCACCGCTTCGTCGATGAAGGCGGCCGTGGTCCAGTCGGGCACGCAGCCGCAGATGTGATACACGAAGTTGCGCAGCAGGGCCATGCCGCACACCGAATGCACCACCTCCGGGTGGAACTGCACGCCATAGAGACGGCGCTGGTGATGGGCGACCGCCGCCTCGGGCGTGTTGGCGGTGTGGGCCAGGCGCACAAAGCCATCCGGCAGCCGCTCCACCGAATCGCCGTGGCTCATCCACATCGTCGAGCCCTCGTCGACGTTGGTGAGCAGATCGGTGGGGTCGTCCACCTCCAGCGGTGCCTTGCCGTACTCGGCGCGGCCGGCCGCCACCACGGATCCACCCAGCTGCTGCACCATCAGCTGCATGCCGTAGCAGACGCCCAGCACGGGAATTCCGAGCTCCCAGAGCTCGGGATCGCATTGGGGCGCATAGTCGGCATAGACCGAACTGGGGCCGCCGCTGAGGATGATGCCGCGGGGATTGATGGCTCTGAGCTCTTCGGCGCTGGTGCTGTGGCTCATCACCAGCGAGTACACCTCGGTCTCCCGCACACGCCGGGCGATCAGCTCGGAATACTGGGAACCGAAATCGAGAATCACGATCGCCGGATAGCGATTGGTTTCACCGATGGCGGAAGGTTGCGCGTTGGACATGGAGCGGCCAGCAGCTGTGGCCCGCGGGCAGTGCCTTCACCCTAGATCTCAGGCCTGAACGCGCCGATCGCAAACCTCAGTCCTGAAAGGCCTCCAGCAGCTGAACCCCCAGCGGCCCCCGGGCGCAGATCAGGCGCTGCCGATCGAACAGCACCGCCCCCACCGCCATGGCCTGCTGGCCGTAGCGGGCCAGGTAGGCGGCACTGCGCTCCTCCACCGCCGCCGCCACGCGGGCGCGCAACCCCTCGGCGGCGGCGGCATCCCACAGTTCCAGCTCCGCCAGGGCGCTCTCAACGCTGGCGGCGGCATGCAGAGCCGCCAGCTGCGGTGCCGGGATGCCCTGCAGGGCCGCCAGGGCCGTGAGCACTTCGCGGCGGCCGTCTGCCAGGTGATGGTGGGTGTGGAAGATGCCGCCGGCCAGCTTGATCAGCTTGCCCTGGTAGCCGAACAGCAACAGCCGCCGCACTCCCTGCTCCGCCGCCGCCACGAGGGCAGGCCCGAGCCAGTTGCCCGCCTTGAGCAGCAACGACGGCGACAAACCCAGCTGCGCTGCCAGATCCAGACCGTTCTCGCCGATCACCAGCACCAGATCGGGACAGCCGCCCGTGCGGGCAGCCCGGCGCTCCAGCTCGGCCCGCACGGCCGCCAGCTGATCGGGGGCGGCGCTGCGCTGCACCTCGGCCTGGGTGCCGATCAGGGCCAGCCCATCCACCACGCCGAATGCCGCGTTGCTGGTGCGCTCAGCCAGGGCCCGGCCCTGCGGCAGGGTGAGCCGCAGCCGCACACCCTGGCCAGCCGGCACGTGCGGACGCAGGTTGCACTCCAGCAGGCGCCGAGCGAAGGCCGAATGGCAGAGGGCGCCGCTGGCCGCATGCACCCCGGCTCCCTCGCCGGCCTCCAGCTGCAGCCAGTCGTCCTGGGGCAGCGGTGGCGGATCCAGCCAGCTGAGCTCCACCCAGACCCGCAGCCCGCGCGTGAGGTCCAGCCCTTCGCCCGCCTCGCAGCGCGCCATGGCCAGGGCCCGGCCCGGCGCCAGCAGGGCGGCCGCCTCCACCGGCACCGACCGCTGGAGGAAGGGCTCGGCACCGTCAACACCATCAGCACGAGGATCGCCCTGGGGATCGAGGCGGAGCATCGGCTGCGCCACAAAGGATTCACCCAGCAGCTGCCCGAGGGCCGAGCGCGCCGCCGCCGCTACCCACACCGGCAGGGTGTAGCCCGTTTCAGCCATCGGAGCAGCCGGAGCAGGAAGACCGTTTTTTATGTTGGTTGATTGGCCCAGCCGCGCCGCTCACCGCCTTCACCATGCAGGACAAGCTCACCCTGATGATCCCCGGCCCCACGCCGGTGCCGGAAACCGTCCTGCAGGCCATGGGTCGTCACCCGATCGGCCACCGCAGCGCCGACTTCCAGAAGATCGTCAAGCGGACCACGGAACAGCTGCAATGGCTGCATCAGACCAGCAGCGACGTGCTGGTGATCACCGGCAGCGGCACCGCCGCCATGGAGGCCGGCATCATCAACGTGCTCAGCAAGGGCGATCGGGTTCTCTGCGGCGACAACGGCAAGTTCGGTGAGCGCTGGGTGAAGGTGGCCAAGGCCTACGGCCTTGATGTGCAGGTGATCAAGGCGGAGTGGGGCCAGCCACTGGACCCCGAGGCCTTCCGCGCTGCCCTGGAAGCCGACACCGGCAAGGCGATCAAGGCCGTGATCCTCACCCACTCGGAAACCTCCACCGGGGTGATCAACGACCTGCAGGCCATCGCCGGCTATGTGCGCACCCACGGCACCGCCCTGACCATCGCGGATTGCGTCACCAGCCTGGGTGCCTGCAACGTGCCGATGGATGCCTGGGGCATCGATGTGATCGGCTCCGGCTCTCAGAAGGGTTACATGATGCCGCCGGGCCTGGCCTTCGTGGCCATGAGCGAGCGCGCCTGGAGTGCCTATGAGCACTCCGATCTGCCGAAGTTCTATCTGGATCTGGGCAAATACCGCAAATCCGCCAAAGCCGACAGCAACCCCTTCACCCCGGCGATCAACCTCTACTTCGCCCTGGAAGCGGCTCTGGGGATGATGCAGAAGGAAGGCCTTGAGGCGATCTTCGCCCGCCATGCCCGCCACCGCGCCGCCGCTCAGGCGGCCATGAACGCCATCGGCCTGCCCCTCTACGCAGCTGAGGGGCACGGCAGCCCGGCGATCACCGCCGTGGCCCCCGAAGGGATCGACGCCGAGGCGATGCGCAAGGCGGTGAAAGAGCGCTTCGACATCCTGCTGGCCGGCGGCCAGGATCACCTCAAGGGCAAGGTGTTCCGCATCGGCCACCTGGGCTTCGTCTGCGACCGCGACGTGCTCACCGCCGTGGCTGCGATTGAGGCCACCCTCGCTGACCTGGGACTGCACAAGGGCAGCTGCGGTGCCGGCGTGGCAGCCGCCGCTGCAGCGCTGGCCCAGGGCTGAGGAACAGGCTCAGCAGAACACGGGCCGAAATCCCTGAGAACGCAAGGCCCCTGAGCATTGGGGGCCTTGCTAGTATTCAGGAATGCGGGTGTAATTCAGTGGTAGAATGTCAGCTTCCCAAGCTGAACGTCGCCGGTTCGAATCCGGTCACCCGCTTGAAACAGACGATCCCACAAGATTGATCCAGGATTGCAGTATCCCAGATCAATCTTGTTGTTCATCCATCCAGCTGTGCGCTTGCTCTGAAGCAGGCAATCAGCTCAGGATCTTGGCTTGATCAACTGCAGCACCTGGGGGCCAACGCTGCCGGCCCGACGTTCGCAGTCGAGAGCCTGCAGGATCTGACGGGCTGACGCCTCAAGGTCTCCCTGACGTGCAGCCTCCTCAGCGGCGAGTTCATGGACTGCTGCCTGGCGCTGCAGATCCGTGCGCTGATGATCTGACTTGGAATTGTCGGAACGCCGATCACCGACGGTTGGCTGACCGATCGCTTGCATGCGGTGAGGACGGGCGCTGAATGGATCAATGCGGACGTCGCAGGATCGACGGACGCCACGCGCTGGATGCTAGTCGGCAGGCACGAATGAATCGGGATGTGGCCGGATCCACACGAGCGGCGCTTCAGGTGCCCGGCTCTTCGCGATTGCCGCCAAGGGCCGCAATCTGATCCCTGAGCTGGCCGATGCGTGGGGCATCACCGCGGGTGATCGCCACGGCCAGGGCGAATTCGAGCTTCTCCAACTGATGCCCGCTCTCGCTGTACCCGCGGCTCCTGCAGCCTGGCGGGGAGGAGTTGCCACCCGACTGAATCGCTGTGGAGGCCGTTGCCGAGGGGGAAGCGGGGGCAGCTGCCTGAGCTGGAGCGGGGCGATGGCTGTTGGAGTGGGCCATGGTTCGCTTTCTTCCCATTGTGGCACTGCTGCCAAGGGTGGGGCGGAAGCGATCAGGCGGCCAGCGCGTCCTGCGTGTCGCCCTCCTGCCATTCGGAGTGCAGAGGCGCAGGCCCAGCGGAGGCATCGCTGTCCTCGAGCAGGTTGCGGCAATCAGCCAGCAGCACGGCAACCTGATCCAGCCGACGCAGCTCCTCGGCATCGGGCTCTGCCGGCAGCGCCACCTGATCGATCTGGAGCGCCATGGCCTCCAGCCGCTGCTCCAGCTTCACCAAACGCTGGGAGAGGGCGGCCACGGTCTGGGCGAGGTCCTCCGTGGTGCGGGTGATCCGGAAGGACACCGATTCGCCGACCATGGCCTTGCAAGCAACTGCCCCGATAACACCACAGCCCTGGCCGGTTCTCAAGTCTGCAGGCCCCGGAATCGACCAGCAGACTTGAGCGATCGTCCACCAATGCCAGCCATGGCAGCACCGCTGAACCTGTTGGCCTACCTGCTCGCAGGCCTTGGAGGCGGCCTCCTCGCTCTGCGCACCGGCATCCCGGCGGCTCCCCTGGCCGGAGCCTTGCTGGGGGCAGGACTGCTGAGCATGTCCGGGCAACTCGAGACGGCGCAATGGCCGCTCGGCAGCCGCACGCTCCTGGAGATCGGCATCGGCACCGTGATCGGCACCGGGCTCACCAGTACAGCGCTCACGGAGCTGCGCCAGCTCTGGCGCCCGGCGGTGGTGATCACCCTCAGCCTCGTCATCACGGGCCTGGTGGTGGGCCTGCTCTGCAGCCGGATGCTGGGCATCGATCCTGTGGTGGCCCTGCTGGGCGCTGCCCCCGGCGGAATCAGCGGCATGAGCCTGGTGGGAGCGGAGTTCGGGGTGGGGGCAGCGGTGGCCAGCCTGCATGCCGTGCGCTTGATCACGGTGCTGCTGGTGCTGCCGATCACGGTGCGGCTGGTTCTCGGCAGCGAGGGCACGCCCCCTGGATAGCGCGAGCTGCGATCGATACGGTGGGCCCACCGCTGCGGCATCGCCGGATCCTCCGATGGCTCCCCTCCTCCCCCGATCCCCGTTCATCCGCCTCGGCGTTCTGCTGCCACTGGCCCTGCTGACTTGTGGTGCCCTGGCGATGACCGCAGCACAGGCGGCGGATCCGGCAGGCACCCCCGGCGGTAAAGGGGCGCAGGTGTACTGCTTCATGCGCAGCGCCGGCAACAGCCACGATGTGAGCTGGGCGGCCGCCTATGCGCTGATCAAGCGTCAGAGCGCCAGCATGTTCAAGACATCGCCGGAACACGCTGCCGTGATGATCACCGAAGCGGTGGTTCAGAACCCCGGCAGCTTTCCGGACTGCGGCAAGTACCTCGGCAGCCTGTACGAGAAAACGGCGGCCCGCGACGCAGCTGCAGCCGCTCCAACCCCCAGCAGCACCCCCGCCAAACCGGCCTCCGGCAGCAGCCGGTACAGCTACTGATCCAGGTGCCCGATTCGATTCCAGGGCGCGGCTGGGTTGCAAGCCTGAGCACCCTGAGCGCCGGCATGCTGCTGGCGGGTTGCATCAGCACGCCGGTGGCTGAGCAGCGTCCACAAGGACCCGCTGCTGACGCCTGTCTGCAGAAAGTGACCATGGACAGACTCGACGAAGCCATCCGACGCTGCGACGCAGTCGTGGCCGCCCATCCACGCCATCCTCAACCGCGCAATGAGCGGGCGCTGCTGCTCAGTCTTGCGGGCCGCAACCAGCTGGCCTGCCGCGACAGCCTGGCGGCGGCGGACCTGCTGGCCCGCGCCCCGGCAAAGCCGGCACCCGACCCCCTGCTGGTGGAGGAGATCAAGCTGCGCAGCCGAAGCTGCCAGGCCTGGTCAGCCGCCAGCCGAAGCGGCGTCACCACTCCACCAGCAACCGACGCACCATCCGCGGCAAGCCCTGACGCTCCAGGGCGGTAGAGCGGCGATGCAGCAGCAGGTCGATCCGCTCGGCCTTGCTGGCGATCAGGCCATCCACCAGCTGGTCGGCCACCCCCAGCTGGAGCCAATGGCAGTGCAGCGTGGCCTGCATGCCGATGCGATGGCAGCGGTCCTCCGCCTGTTCCGCATCGCCAGGCGTCCAGGGGCGCTCCAGCAGGACCACATGGCGGGCACGCTGCAGGTTGAAGCCGAGCCCGCCGGCACCGTACGTGCAGATCAGCAGTGAACTCTCACCCTGCTGGAACGCATCCACCACGGCCTGACGCTCTGCCGGCCTGAGACGGCCGGTGAGCAGGGAGCCCCCGAGGCGCGCCTGCAGCAGCTCGGCAGCAGCCACGAAGGTGCAGAAGACCACCACCGGTTCCGCCTGCGCCAGCAGCCCACGAATCAACTCAGCCGCAGCCGGCAGTTTGTACTCCGCCGCGATCTGACGCAGGGCCGTGAACACCGCCAGAGCCTCGGCATCACGACGCACCAGCCCGGCAGCAGCGCGGCGGCGGTAGTCGTCGACAACCAACGCAAGACGATGCTGGAAGCCCTGGCCCTCAAGCTCGGAAAGCTGCAGCGGAACCAGCCGCCGGCGCTTCGGGGGCAGATCGAGACAATCCTGCTTGCGGCGATGCAACAGCAACGGACGCGTGAGGCGATGGAGTTCCTCCAGATGGGTGGCCCCCAGCGCCTGCCAGTGGCGCACGCCACCCGCATCACACCAGTGCCCATGGCAGTAGCGCTCCTCAAAGGCCCGCTGATCAGCCGCCAGCGGATGGCCGATGGCCGCCAGCAACGGGAACAACTGGGCGGGCCGACCGTTCTTCATCGGCGTGCCACTCAGCAGCCAGGCGGCACGCAGGCGAGGGTGGCGAGCCAGGCGCAGGAAGGCCTGGGTGCGGGCACTGCTGAGGTTCTGGGCGTAATGGGCCTCATCGGCAATCAGCACCGTGCCGGCCGGGGGGAGATCTGCCGGCAGGCGCGCCCAGCTCAGCAGAGAGATCTCCAGCTCCAGTGCCGCGGCCTCCTGGCGCCAATGGTTGTGCAGCCCGGCCGGAGCAATCACCGCGATCCGGCAGTGCGCTGCCCGCACCATCGCCCTCGCGGCGACCAGGACGGAGAGGGTCTTGCCCAGACCCATGGCATCGGCGAGAACGGCACCGCGCCGGGCCAGCAGCCAACGCACCGCTGCCCGCTGATGGGCAAACAGCTGACGGCCGTCCGCCAGAGGCTGATTCAGCGCAGCCAGCTGCACCAGCTGGCGGTGCGGCGGCAGCGGCGGCAGCGGCTGCTGCAGCCAGGCGAACCAGCGGCGCAGATCCGGGGTCTGGGCGAAGCGATGACCGAAGCTTCGCTGCAGCTCTGCGGCCGCCTCCAGGGGAAAGACCCAGCAGCCACGCCGGGAGTGCCAGACACCACGGGGGCGCACCTGCCGCAGCTGGGCCTGGGTGACCGCATCGAAGGGAAGGACGAGCTCAATGCTGCCGGCGGCGCCCAGACGCATCAAACAACGGCCGGAATGGTCAGGGGCTCGGCGGCGGGGCAACGGGACAGGACAGATCAGCAGGCCGCGCCGCAGCAGCCGACCGGCACAGCTCTCAATCTAACTGGACTGCGGCAGGACGCAACAGACGCAATCAACTCAACAAAGTGCATCCTTCGATACATTGACAATCCAGGCACCACGGGCAGACTCCTGCCAACCGAGCCGATCGGATGCACACCAGGGATGCGGTTTTCCTTGAGGATCTGTGCCCCAAACTTCGTGTTCGACGCTGGAGACAATCTCTCCATTCTATTACTCACAAGACCTGCATTTACTGCGGTAAGCCATCCGAATCCATTGATCACCTCCTGCCGCAAAGCCGAGGCGGTCTGAGTGTGACTGAAAACTGTGTGCCGGCCTGCCTGGCCTGCAACGGACACAAAAGCGACGCCGACGCGTTCGAGTGGTACCGACGCCAGCGCTTCTACGATCCGCGCCGGGCCATGGCGATCCGCGCCTGGATGGACGGAGACCTGCGACTGGCGACACGGCTGCTGCAGTGGGCCACACCAACGCAGCCCGTCGCAGTGCCGAGGAGCCAGCCGAATCCCACACCGCTGCTGCCTGCGCAACCGCTCTGGCAGGCCGCCTGAGACCGCCTCACCAGACCCGGCAGGCCGCCGCACCGTTGTGGCGCTCGCAGATCTCCGCCTGAGCCCGCGGCTGCTCCGGCGCCAGCAGGGCAGCCAGCACCAGAAACAGGCCCACCAGGGCCAGACCACGCAGGCTCTGGGCGGACGCCAGACCCTTGGCTGCGCGAGATGGATGGGCAGCAAGAACCGGACGCCTCCCCCCGGCCAGCGATGCCGGCAGGGAAGCCGACAGAGACGTGGCCCGGGCACCGGCCAGGGCACCAGTCAAGGCACCGGTCAGGGGAGTAGAGAAACAGGAAGCGGTCACGGACGCAACGGCGAGTGATACAGGTGTACTCATGATCGGTCGGACTGTCAACCGAGACGCCCGGATCCTGGTGATCGGCGGTGGCTACACCGGCCAGCGCTTCGCCGCCGCCGCCGCCGCCCTGGGGGCACGGGTCTGGCTCACACACCGCAATGCCGAGCCGCCGCCCACAGCGGCAGCACTCTCCTGGCTGCGCTTCGACCCTGCCAATGGGGTGCCTCTCGCCATGCCCGAGGCCATCAGCCATGCACTCGTGACCATCCCGGCGGCCAGCGATGGCAGCGATGCGGCGTTGGACCATCTGCTGCCGGAGCTGCGCCACCAGCCCTTGGACTGGCTCGGCTATCTCTCGACCACCGGTGTCTACGGCGACACGGGGGGCGCCTGGGTGGACGAGACGAGCCCCACCACGCCGACCCTGGACCGCAGCCGCGCGCGGCTGGCATGCGAGCAGCGCTGGCTGAACAGCGGCCTGCCGGCGATGAGCTTCCGGCTGCCGGCGATCTACGGGCCCGGCCGCTGCCCCTTTCAGCAACTGGCCCAGGGCACGACACGCCTCGTTCATAAGCGCGGCCAGGTGTTCTGCCGCATTCATGTGGACGACATCGTCGGCGCCCTGCTGCATGGCCTGAACCTGCCGCCGGCGCAGCGGCCGCCAGTGCTCAATGTCAGCGACGACGTCCCCTGCCCCTCCAGCGAAACCCTGGGCTATGCCGCCCATCTGCTCGGCTGCAAGCTGCCACCACTGCAGCGCTTCGAGACGATCGCCGGCAGCATGAGCCCGATGGCCCTGAGCTTCTGGGCCGACAATCGGCGCGTCAGCAACCATCTGCTCTGCCGGCAGCTGGGGTACCAGCTGCGCTACCCGAGCTACCGCGAGGGCTTCGCCGCCGCCCTGTCGGAAGAACGGGCACAGCCGCCAACCTGAACGGGGTGGTGGAATGAGCAGAGCGCGAATTCAACGTCGCGCTCCCCCTGAGTATCAGGATCCCTCTAACGGCCTGGTCGCCTCCCGGCCGGACCCGGAGGGCCCGCCCGGTGCACGGTCGGGATCCGGCACGAACGGCACACCGACATCGTGCAAAAGACGGTCCCAGCGCAGTTCCACCCAGCCGTTGCGCAGCCCCATCACCAGCCCCAGGCTGATCCCCGCCAGCAGCAACCAGCGCAGCATGCCCAACCCGGCCAGCAACGCCAACGCTAAGGGCATGCCGCTGGCGATCGCCCTGGGGGATCCGGCCGGCATCGGCGCCGAGGTGGTGCTCAAGGCGCTGGCCCAGTGGCCCGCGGGGCAGGCGAATCCGGTCATCGTGGGCTGCCGCAGCTGGCTGGAGAGCCAGTACCTCCTGTTGCGGGACTGCAGTGATGCACCCCTGGCGGACCCAGCCGACCTGGAAGTGCTGGACCTGCCGCTGCAGCAAGCCATCGCGCCTGGTGCCGCCGGGGCCGCCAGCGGTGCGGCCAGCTTCCAGTGGCTGAGCGAGGCCGTGGCCCAGGTGCAGAGCGGCCGCTGCCGTGCCCTGGTGACGGCACCGATCGCCAAGCACGCCTGGCATGCCGCCGGCCACCGCTATCCGGGCCAGACCGAGCGGCTGGCGGAACTTGCCGGCGTGGAGGAAGCCTCGATGCTGTTCACCGCCCGATCCCCACGCCGGGACTGGCGCCTGAACACCCTGCTGGCCACCACCCACATCCCCCTGGCGGCGGTGCCTGCGGCCCTGAGCGCCGAACGGCTTCAGACCAAGCTCGATGTTCTGCTGGCCTTCTGCCAGCGCTTCAAACCCAGCCCGCGGCTGGTGGTGGCGGGCCTCAATCCCCACGCGGGCGAGGAGGGTCAACTGGGCCGCGAGGAGCTGGAGTGGCTCACACCGGCCCTGGAAGCCTGGCGAGGCCGGCACCCGCAGGTGGAGTTGATCGGCCCGCTGCCGCCCGACACCTGCTGGCTGGAAGCAGGCCGGGCCTGGGGCGGTGCAGCCGATGCCGACGCTGCCGACGGCTACCTGGCCCTGTATCACGACCAGGGGCTGATCCCGGTGAAGCTGCTGGCCTTCGATCAGGCCGTGAACACCAGCCTGGGGCTGCCGTTCCTGCGCACCTCACCGGATCACGGCACAGGCTTCGCCATCGCCGGCCGCGGCATTGCCCGTGCGGCATCGATGCAGGCCGCCATCGAGGCGGCCCTGGAGCTCGCCTAGCCCGGCTTGACGCGCATCAACACCTGGCCGAACTCCACCGGCGTGCCGTTCTCCACAAGGATCTCCACGACCTCACCGCTCACCTCGGCCTCGAGTTCATTCATCAGCTTCATCGCCTCGAGGATGCACACGGTCTGGCCGACGCTGATGCGGGCACCCAGCTCAACGAAAGAGGACTCGCCAGGGGCTGGGGATCGGTAGAAGGTGGCCACCATCGGCGCCGTGATCTCCACGAGATCACCACGCACTGCCGCCGCCGCGGGGGGTGCCACCGAAGGAGTGGCCGCCGCGGGGGACACTGCCGCCACCGGGGCGATTGCCGGGGGAGCCTGCATCACCACCTGGGGCTGGCTGGCTGGCAGGTTGCGGCGCAGCTCAAGGCGGAAGTCGTCGCCTTCGAGCTTGAGTTCCTGGATGTCGCTGTCGCCGAGAAGGCTGATCAGCTCTCGCAGTTGCTGATGATCGAGTTGCATGGGGATCAGTTCTCGCGGCCGAGGTAGCTGTCGGTGCGGGTGTCGATCTTGATCTTCTCGCCGATCGACAGGAACAGGGGCACCATCACCTGAGCGCCGGTCTCAACGATGGCAGGCTTGGTGCCACCGGTGGCCGTGTCGCCCTTGACCCCAGGATCGGTCTGGGTGATCTCCAGCACCACCGAGTTGGGCAGCTCCACTTCAAGGGGCTTGCCATTCCAGTAGACGACGTTCACCTCCATGCCCTCCTTGAGGTATTTGCGCTGATCGCCGATCTGCTTGGCGGTGAGGCGGGTCTCCTCGTAGGAGGACATGTCCATGAAGATGTAGTCGTCGCCCTCCATGTAGGTGTGCTGCAGCACAGCCTTCTCCAGCTGCGCCTGGGGCATGGTCTCACCGGCGCGGAAGGTCTTCTCCACCACGTTGCCGCTCTGCACCGCCTTGAGCTTGGTGCGCACGAAGGCCGAACCCTTGCCGGGCTTCACGTGCAGGAACTCAACGACGCGCCACACCTGGCCATCGAGCTCGATCGTTGTGCCGGTGCGAAAGTCGTTGCTCGAGATCATTCCGGCAGAACGGTTCAGGCCGGATTGTACGGCTGTGCCAGAGTCCGAGCAGAGACATGGCTGCTGCATGGATCCGGCCCGCTCCAGCGCCCGTCAACCCCGCACCGCTCGGCCCCTGCAGCAGCTGCAGGACCTGCGGCAGAGCGCTCAGAGGCTGTGCGGCCTGCTGCTGAGCGCCATCCTCGCCATCGGCCTGCTGGGAGCACCTGCGCGCGTGTCGGCCGCCCTGCCACCGGGCAACGCCGTCACCGATCCGGCAGCGATCCTGCGCGATTCCCTGCCGATCGAGCAGAACGATCTGCAGGAGATGCAGCATCGGCTGGAGAGCACCAGCGATGATCTGCGCGCCAAGCGCTGGAGTGCCCTCACCGGCAGCGTGCGCCGCAGCCAGACCCTGCTGAGCACCCGCCGTGCCGCAATCCTGGCCAGCCTGCCCAGCGATGGCCAGAGCCAGGCCGAGGGTCTGCTGGATCAGCTGGAGCAGCAGCTGCAGACCCTGAGCGCCTCAGCGGAGAGCAGCAACCGCGATGCCTTCCTGGCGGACCGTCGCGCGGCCCTCAGCACGGTGGGCGAGCTGGAAGCCCTGCTGGTGGGGGCCTTCCCCTTCGAGATCCCCACTGAGTTCGCGGCCCTGCCCCGCCTGCTGGGGCGCGCCACCGTGGCGATTGAGACCACCAAGGGGCCGCTGACAGCCGTGGTGGACGGCTACAACGCGCCACTGACGGCCGGCGCCTTCGTGGATCTGGTGCAGAAGGGCTTCTACGACGGCCTGCCCTTCACCCGCGCCGAAGACTTCTACGTGCTGCAGACCGGCGACCCCAAGGGGCCCGAGAGCGGCTACATCGACCCGAAGACCAAGACCGAACGCAAGGTGCCGCTCGAGATTCGCGTGCCCGGCGAGACCTCCCCCTTCTACAACCAGACCTTCGAGGACCTGGGCCGATTCAAGGCAACCCCGGTGCTGCCGTTCGCCACCCTGGGCACCCTTGGCTGGGCCCACTCCGATGAAGCCCTCGACGATGGCTCGTCCCAGTTCTTCTTCTTTCTCTACGAAGCGGAGCTCACCCCTGCGGGCCTGAACCTGGTGGATGGCCGCTACAGCGCCTTCGGTTACGTGGTGGATGGCTTCGATGTGCTCGAGGAGCTGGGTGTTGATGACGGCATCGTCAGCGCCAGGGTGATCGACGGAGCCGAAAACCTGCAGGCCCACGGCTGAAGCGGAACAGCCGATGAGGGCGGAACGACCGGATCAGCCCCACCCCGAGCGGCTGAGCGATCTGGGGGAATGGGAGCTGTTGCGGCGCCTGGCGGCCTTCGCCCCCGCCGGCCAGCTCGATGACGACGCCGCCGTGCTGCAGGAGCAGAGCGGGCGCCAGCTGGTGGTGAACACCGATGTGCTGGTGGAGACTCTGCACTTCAGCGATGCCAGCATCGGCGCCCAGGATCTGGGCTGGCGGGCGGCAGCGGCCAACCTCTCGGACCTGGCGGCCATGGGCTGCCGCAGCGTTGTGGGGATCACGGTGGGCCTGGTGGCACCGGGAGCGACACCCTGGCCCTGGGTGGAGGGTGTCTACCAGGGACTGACGCAGGCCCTGGCCAGCTACGGCGGCGCGCTGCTGGGGGGCGACTGCAGCGGCGGCGCCCAGCGCCTGCTGGCGATCACAGCCCTGGGCCATCTGGGCCGCGGCGCGATCCGCCGGTGTGACGGCCGCCCCGGCGACTGGCTGATCAGCAGCGGCCCCCATGGCCTCAGCCGGCTGGGGCTCGCGCTGCTGCTCGATCAGCTGCCCAAGCAGCGGCGCGACGGGTTAAGCGCCGACCTGCAGCAGCGGGCCATCACGGCCCACCGCAGGCCACGGCCGCGCTTCGATGCGGTGGCGGCCGTGGAAGCCAGCCAGCCAGCGGGCCTGCCCTGGCGCGTGGGCGGCACCGACAGCAGCGATGGCCTGGTGGCTGCCGTAGCGGCGATCGCCCGGACCAGCGGCTGTGCGGCCTGGCTGGAGCGGGAACAGCTACCCCTCGATCCCGAGCTGGCAACGCTGCCGCACGGGGAGCACTGGTGCCTCGCCGGCGGGGAGGACTTTGAACTGGTGCTGGCCCTCGAACCCGCCTGGGCCGAAGCGTTGCTGGAGCGCCTGCCGGGAGCCCGCCACATCGGACGGCTGGCGCGGGCTGCAACCGAGGGCCAGGACTGCCCGGTGCGCTGGCAGGACAACGGTGAACCCCTGCCGCAGGGAAGCGAAGGGTTCAGCCACTTCCGCTGACTCGATCGCCAGCACCAGCAAACGCAGCGGGCCGAACCGGCAAGGCAACAAAAAGCCGCCCCGAAGGACGGCTTGCCGATACCTTCAAGCCCGCAACGCCTGGTGGCGTTGCGGTACATCTCAGGTTGAGGTCGTTCTCACTTCCAGTTCTTGGCGACGATCTCGGCCAGATCGACAACGCGCTGGCTGTAGCCCCACTCGTTGTCGTACCAGCAGACGATCTTCACCATGTTGCCGCCCATCACCAGGGTGAGATCGGCATCCACGATCGTGCTCTCATCGGTACCGGCGTGATCGCTCGACACCAGGGGAAGATCGCAGTACTTGATGATGCCCTTCATGCCGTTCTCGGATGCGGCCTTGAGCACGGCGTTGACTTCTTCAGCGCTGGTGTCGCGCCCCGTCTCGAACACCATGTCGCACACCGACACGTTGGGGGTGGGAACGCGCAGGGCAATACCACTGAGCTTGCCCTTGACTTCGGGATAAACCAGAGCCACGGCCTTGGCGGCGCCGGTGCTGGTGGGCACGATGTTGACGGCAGCAGCGCGGGCGCGGCGCAGGTCGCGGTGGGCCGCATCGAGAATGCGCTGGTCACCGGTGTAGCTGTGGGTGGTCGTCATCGTGCCCTTGACGATGCCGAAGGCCTGATCGATCGTCTTGACGATCGGCGCCATGCAGTTGGTGGTGCAGCTGGCATTGCTGAGGATGTCCCAGTCCTCGTGGCGGTACTGATCGGCGTTGACGCCCACCACGAAGGTGCCCACCCGTGCACCCTTGCCGGGGGCCGTGAGGATCACCTTCTTGGCACCGGATTCGAAGTGCTTGCTGGCGCCCACGTCGTCGTTGAACACGCCGGTGGACTCGATCACCAGATCGACGCCCCACTCCTTCCAGGGGAGGTTGGCGGGGTTGCGGTCGTAGAAGGTCTTGATCGTCTTGCCGTTGATGACGATCGTGTCATCGGTGGTGGTCACCTCCGCGTTGCGCAGCGGGCCCAGCATCGAGTCGTACTTGAGCAGGTGGGCGTTGGTGTAGGTGTCGCCCGAGCCGTTGATGCCCACCACCTCGATGCCGGTATTGACGCCACGGCTGAGCCAGCAGCGCATGAAGTTGCGACCGATGCGCCCAAATCCGTTGATCGCAACCTTCAAGGTCATGGCAGGACGCGGGCAAACCCGCTAGCAAGGGAGATTTGGCTGCCGATCATACAGACCTGGAACTCGGGGTCCCCAGATGGGGACAAGGCTTCAAAGGCTTGCGAAAGGGTCGTCCTGCCGAGCGATGGCGGGACAACCGCCGGATCACGGCTTAGCCTCGCGCCAGGCTTGGAAGACCCCCTTGGCCCAGCAGCTCGATCGCCGTCAACCTCTCCATTTCATTGGAGTTGGCGGGATCGGCATGTCGGCCATCGCCGGGATCCTGGCGGATCGCAGCTATCAGGTGAGCGGCTCCGACCCACGCGACAACGCCGTGCTGCAGGACCTGCGCAGCCGGGGGGTGCGGGTGTTCCGGGAGCAGAGCGCCGCCACCATCGCCGCCATTCGCAGCGGCACCGCCCAGGCGCCCCTGGTGGTGGTGAGCTCGGCGGTACCGCCCAGCAACCCCGAGCTGCAGGAAGCGCGCCGGGTGGGTCTGACGATCCTGCACCGCTCCGATGTGCTCGCCGCCCTGATCGCCGGGCAGGATTCCGTGGCCGTGGCCGGCAGCCATGGCAAGACCACCACCAGCACCCTGGTGGCCAGCCTGCTGCATGCCACCGACCACGACCCCACCGCGGTGATCGGCGGCATCGTGCCCGCCTTCGGCAGCAACGGCCGCAACGGTGCAGGCGCCCTGCTGGTGGCCGAGGCGGATGAATCCGACGGCTCGCTGGTGAAGTTCCAGGCCTGGCTGGGGGTGATCACCAACCTGGAGCTGGATCACACCGATCACTACCCCGACCTGAACGCCCTGATCGCGACGCTGCAGCGCTTCGCACGCCGCTGCGGCCAACTGCTCGCCAACAGGGATTGTCCGATCCTGCGGGAGCACTTCCAGGCCAGGCACTGGTGGTCCACCACCAGTGCGGAGGGGGTCGACTTCGCCGCGTTGGCAGACGACCTCAGCGGCGACAGCACCCTCGCCACCTTCTACGAACAGGGGCTGCCCGTGGGCCAGTTCCGCCTGCCCCTGCCCGGACTGCACAACCTCAGCAATGCCACGGCCGCCATGGCGGTCTGCCGGCTGCACGGCGTGTCCTTCGCCGAGCTGCGCCGGGCGGTGGAGGGCCTGCAGGCCCCAGGCCGCCGCTTCGACTTCCGCGGCGACTGGAACGGGCGGCTGGTGGTGGATGACTACGCCCATCACCCCAGCGAGGTGGATGCAACCCTGGCGACAGCACGGCTGATGGTGCAGACCGGCCGCAGTCCGCTGCCGGTGGCACCCCAGCGACTGCTGGCGATCTTCCAGCCCCACCGCTACAGCCGCACAGCCGAATTCCTCGAACCGTTTGCCCGTGCCCTCAGCCAGGCGGACGCCGTGCTGCTCGCTCCCCTCTACGCCGCCGGTGAGGCGCCGATCCCCGGTATCTCCAGCGAAGCCCTGGCAGCGGCACTGCGCCGCATCAACCCGAACCTGGCCGTGGCCGTGAGCAGCAGCCTGGATGATCTCGCCGAGGCGGTGGCCAATCACAGCCGGCCCGGAGATCTGGTTCTGGCCATGGGCGCCGGCGATGTAAACGGTCTGTGGGGTCGGCTGCAGGGGCTCGAGGCCCCCGCAGCGCTGCCCCTGGCCGCCTGAATTCATGGGCAACGCCGCCCCCCTGGGACTGCGGCGGGCCGTCGCTCTTGCCGATTTCACCACCTGGAAGGTGGGCGGCCCCGCGCAGTGGTTCGCCGAACCGGACACCCCCGAACAGCTGGCGCAGCTTCTGGCCTGGGGGCAGGCTGAAGGGCTCCCCTGCCGCGTGATCGGCGCCGGCTCCAACCTGCTGGTGAGCGATGCAGGCCTGGGCGGCCTCACGCTCTGCAACCGTCGGCTGCAGGGGGCTGAACTGGAGCTCAGCAGCGGCCTGATCGAAGCTCGCGCAGGTGAACCGATCCCAACCCTGGCCCGCCGGGCCGCTCGCGCCGGGCTGGCCGGACTGGAGTGGTCGGTGGGGATCCCGGGAACCGTCGGCGGCGCCGTGGTGATGAATGCCGGGGCGCAGGGCGGCTGCACCGCCGACGTGCTTGAGAGCATCACGGTGGTGGATCCGGCCCGGCCCGAAAGCCCGTTCCAACTGCGGGCCGACTCACTGGACTTCGCCTACCGCCATAGCCGCCTTCAGGACGAACCACTGGTGGTGCTCAGCGCCCGCTTCCGCCTGACACCCGGCCACGATCCCGCCACGGTGAGCCGCCGCACCAGCGAGAACCTGCACAGCCGCACCAGCACGCAGCCCTATCAGCAACCCAGCTGCGGCAGCGTGTTCCGCAATCCGGAGCCCCGCAAGGCCGGTCAACTGATCGAGGCCCTCGGGCTGAAGGGGCTCAGCATCGGCGCAGCCCAGGTGTCGCCGATCCACGCCAACTTCATCGTCAACACCGGCCAGGCCACGGCGACGGACATCGACCAACTGATCCAGGAGGTGCAGCGGAGAGTGCATGCGGCCCACGGCATCAGCCTGCATCCGGAGGTGAAGCGGCTTGGCCTGTTCGTGGCCGTGGCCGAAGCCGCTGGTGCCGCGTAACCTGCATCGGACTTCCTCGCCCAGGCGACATCCATGGCCGGTTTCGGACTTCCCAACTTCGGCCAGCTCACCGAGGCCTTCAAGAAGGCGCAGCAGATCCAGCAGGACGCAGCCAAGCTCCAGGAGGAACTGGATGCGATGGAACTCGAGGGCCGCAGCAGCTGCGGCCGGGCCGGCGTCTGGCTGTCCGGCAATCAACAACCCCTGAAGGTGAGCCTGGCCCCGGAGCTTCTGGCCGAGGGTCAGAGCGCAGCCGAAACCGCCACCCTTGAGGCGCTGAAGTCGGCCTACGACCTCTCCACCAACACGATGAAGGAACGGATGGAGGAGCTCACCGGCGGCATCAACCTGAACCTGCCAGGTATGGGCTGAACGCTGTCGTTCAGTCGTCTGCCTGCCCCTGCCGCTGCCGTCGCCGAGACAGCTGGCGCAGGCGCTGATCCAGGCGGGGTTCGCTGCGATCGCCGCGCCGACTCGAGGGCTCGGACGAGTCGCGAGGGCCCTCCCGCTCCGCCTCAGCCAGCACGGCCTCCAGGCAGCTGAGGTAGAGCGGATGCCGATCCCAGGCGTCGCCCACGGCACAGCCGGGATCACCCTGGTGCAGGCAATTGCGGAAGCGGCAGCTGGCCTGAGCCTGACGCCGCCGGATCTCCGGGAACAGGGGCCCCAGCTCGATCGGATCGCGGGGTAGATCCGGTCGGTTGAACCCGGGTGTATCAGCCAGCAGGGCACCGGGCGCCAAGGAAAACAGCTCCACATGCCGGGTGGTGTGACGTCCCCGCTGCAGACGCCCCGACACCGCACTGACCCGCAGATCGAGCGTAGGCACCAGGGCATTGATCAAGCTGCTCTTGCCCACCCCGGACGGGCCGCAGAGCACGCTGATGCCGGGCTGCTGCAACCGCCGGCGCAGGGACTCAATCCCGTCGCCCCGCAGCGTCGAGACCGGCAGCGGTTCGTAGCCCCAGCCCTGCAGCCGTGCGCACCAGGCCTGCAGATCCTGGGGTGCCACCAGATCCGCCTTGGTGAGCACCAGCTCCACAGCAACCCCGGTGCGCTCAGCGGTGAGCAGAAAACGGTTCAGCTGGGGAGGGTCGAGCCTTGGCTGCTCGAGAGCGACCACCACCACCACCCGGCTGCAGTTGGCCACGGCGGGGCGCTCCAGCTGGGTGCGGCGCTCGGCCACGGCGGCGATCGCCCCCCGGCGCGCCGGCCAGTCGATCCCCTCCACCCGCACGCGATCACCCACGTAGATGCGCTGGCCGGTCTTGCCCAGGCGGGTGCGGCGCACGCAGAGCAACTCCCCGGCGGCGGCTGGACCGATGCCATCCAGTCGTACCCGGCAGAAATTGGCCTCCAGGGCCGTCACAAGGCCCTCAACCTGCGCCGAGGGCTCAGCCATCCCGGCGGATGCGCAACCGCACGATCCCCGGCTGCAGCGGCTCCCGCTCCACCCGATGGCCTGCATCGCGCAGGCCGGCCATCACCATGTGCTCCGGTTCGCCGGCATCCAGCTCCACCTGCAGCCAGGCTCCGGACTCCAGTTTCTCGAGGGCCAGCTTGCTGCGGATGTAGTTGAGCGGGCAGGGGGTGCCGCGCAGATCAAGACTGGTTTCGCCAGCGGCGCCCGGGCTGGGCTGATGGGCAGACGGGGTGCTCAAGCGGAGGTCCTCAGCCGAACAGGCCGCCGAACAGCCCGCTCTTGTGCGGGTGTTTTTGGCCGCGGGCACTGTGGTGGCCTGCCAGCTGCTCCAGCAGCTCCCGCTCCTCCCCGTTGAGCTTGGTGGGCAGCTGCACCTTGATGCTGATCAGCTGGTTGCCGCGCGCCACCGGGTTGCCGAGCCTGGGCACGCCCTTGCCATTCAGGGTGAGCACAGCGCCGGGCTGGGTGCCAGCCGGGATCTCCAGCTGAGCCGGACCCTCCACGGTTTCCACCTCGATCGTGTCGCCGAGGATCGCCTGGAGGTAGTTGATGGTGACCTCCGCGTGGATGTTGATGCCATCGCGCCGCAGGGTCGGGTGCGACTGCACCGTGAGGAACACGTAGAGATCGCCGGCGGGGCCGCCCCGCTGGCCGGCATTGCCCTCGCTGGCGACCCGTAGCCGGGTGCCGGAATCCACGCCGGCGGGGATGTTGATCCGCAGTTTCTTGCGCACCTGCTGCAACCCCTGGCCGCCGCAGGCGGTGCAGGGGTCGGCGATCACCTGCCCTGTGCCCTCGCAGGTGGGGCAGGGGGCCACCTGGGTGAAGCTGCCGAAGGGGGTCCGGGTGGCGCGGCGCACCTGACCAGCGCCGCCACAGGTGCCGCAGGTGGTGGGGCCGCTGCCGCTTTTCGCGCCGGAACCACTGCACGTGCTGCAGGTTTCCAGATGGCGGATCTGGATCTCCTTCTCCTGGCCGAACACGGCCTCGCTGAAGCTGATCGTCAGGTCGAAGCGCAGGTCATCCCCCTGGCGGGGTCCGCGACGGCGGGCGCCGCCGCCACCGGGTCCGGCAGGGCCCCCGCCGAAACCACTGAAGAAGGTTTCGAACAGATCGGCGAATCCCCCCATATCGCCCATGTCCGGCATGCCGCCGCCGCCGCCCAGGCCGGCTTCGCCGAACTGGTCGTAACGGGAGCGGGTCTGAGGATCGCTGAGCACCTCGTAGGCCCGGCCGATCTCCTTGAACCTGTCCTCAGCGCCCGGTTCCTTGTTGATGTCGGGGTGGTACTGCCGCGCCAGACGGCGATAGGCCCGCTTGAGGGTGTCGGCATCGGCGTCGCGCGCCACACCCAGCAGGTCGTAGTAGTCGGCCATCGATCAGGCCCCGTGCTCAGCGGGCTCCGGATCAGCCGCGGGCATGGAATCCCCGCCGGCCCCGCCACGACCCGGTCCCATCGACACCTTCACCAGGGCATGGCGCAGCACACGGCCGTTGAGGTGATAGCCGCGCTGCAGCTCCGCGATCACCACATCCTCCTCGTGTTCCTCGCTGGGCTCCCGCAGCACCGCCTCGTGCAGGCTGGGGTCGAAGGCCTCTCCCTCCACCCGCATCGGCGAAACGCCCAGCTGCTTGAACACCTCAACCAGCTGCTTGTAGAGCCCCTGGTAGCTGCGATGGATGGTCTGCGCCTCCTCGGCCTGAGGATCCAGCTGCTGGCGGGCCCGCTCGAAGTTGTCCACCACCGGCAGGATCTCGCTGAGGGTGGAGCAGGCGATCTGCAGGCGCTGATCCTCCTGGTCGCGGCTCTGGCGCTTGCGGAAGTTGTCGAAATCGGCGGCGATGCGCATGTACTGACTGCGCAGGGCCTCATGCTCGCTCCGCAGAGACTCCAGCTCGCCCTCCAGTTGCCGGAGGCGTTCCTGCGGATCACTCACCTGGGCAGATTCGCTGGGGTCAGGCACCGGGGCGACCTCGGGAGCTGAGGCCTGCGATGCGGGGCTGTCCTGAACATCCGCGTCCGGACCGGCGACCTCAGCGGCAGCCTCGCTTCTGGCCTGTGTGCTGGCCTCGGACCTGTCCTCGGCGGAGTCCATGGGGAACGGGGTGGTCTCGCCGCTCATGCTGTCCGAACCGGAGAATTGCTGTAAACATGTTCCTCTGAAGGGGTTCCTCCTCACAATTGGCGGAAGCCCGCACCTCAGAGCCCACTTCGGAGCCAGCTGCCGGCGCCCGGCGATGACCCTCACCCCAAGCCGTCCCGTTCCTCCCGCAATCACCGCAGCCCAGCAGCGGCTGGAGGTGGAACTGCTGCTGGGTGAAGTGGTGCTCTCGGCGGAGGATCTGACTGAAGCCGGTGCTGCGCGCTGGAGCTGGAGCGATGCGTTCACCCAGGACCAGTGCCGTCAGCTGGGCTGTCTGCCAGCGCGTCAGGACGGCGGAAGCCTGGTGGTGGCCGTGCCGACCCAGTGGAACCAGGAGCAGCGCCAGCAGCTGCTGGAGCGCGGTGCAACCGCGGGCCTGAACCTGGCCCTGCGACTGGCCCTCCAGGGCGACATCGAGGCGGAGCTGAATCGCACAGCAGCGGGCCTGGAGGCAGCGCAGGCCGAGGACGCCGATCAAGACAATCCTGTGACAGAGGCCGAGGAGGACGACGACGAGCCTCTCGATCCGGTGGAGGCAGCCGAGAGGATCCTGCCCTCCCTGGTGGACGACCTCCAGCTCAGCGGCCCGCTCGAGGAGGTGGCCGACGAGGACTTCTCCGACATCGATGTGGAGAAGAACCTCAACGCCTCCACCTCCTCCCCTGTGGTGACCCTGGTGGACAAGGTGCTCGTGCGCGCCCTCAGCCGCGGCGCGAGTGACATCCACATGGAACCCCAGGAGGACGGACTGCTGATCCGCTTCCGCCAGGACGGCGTGCTCGAGCCGATTGAACGGCTGCCGAAGAATCTGATCCCGGCCGTCACCTCACGGGTGAAGATCATCGCCGACCTGGACATCGCCGAGCGGCGGATGCCCCAGGACGGCCGGATCCGACGTCGCTACCAGGGGCGGCTGTTTGATCTGCGGGTCAGCACCCTGCCGACCCGTTACGGCGAGAAGGTGTGCATGCGTCTGCTGGACAGCGGTGCCACCCACCTCGGCCTCGACAAGCTGATCTCCGACCCGCTGGCCCTGGAGACGGTGCGCGACATGGGGTCCAAGCCCTTCGGCATGGTGCTGGTGACCGGCCCGACCGGCTCCGGCAAGAGCACCACGCTCTATTCGCTCCTGGCGGAACGCAACAGCCCGGGGGTGAACATCTCCACGGTGGAGGACCCGATCGAGTACTCCCTCAAGGGCATCTCCCAGACCCAGGTGAACCGCGACAAGGGCTACGACTTCTCCATGGCCCTGCGCGCCTTCATGCGGCAGGACCCGGATGTGCTGCTGGTGGGGGAAACCCGCGACGAGGAGACCGCCAAGACCGCCATCGAGGCAGCACTGACCGGTCACCTGGTGCTCACCACCCTGCACTGCAACGATGCCCCGAGCGCCATCGCCCGTCTGACCGAGATGGGTGTGGAGCCGTTCATGGTGAGCGCCTCCCTGCTCGGCATCGTGTCGCAGCGCCTTCTGCGCCGCGTCTGCCCCGACTGCCGCGTGGCCTACAAACCCAGCGAAGCGGAGCTGGGGCGCTTCGGCCTGCTGGCCAGCCGAGAGCAGACCATCACCTTCTACAAGGCCAAGCGCAACAGCCGCGGCGCAGGCTGCCCAACCTGCCAGGGACTGGGCTACAAGGGCCGGATCGGTGTCTATGAGGTGCTGCGGCTCAACGAAGCCCTCACCACCGCGATCGCCCAGAAGGCCACCACCGAGAAGATCCGCAAGCTTGCCGTGGAATCAGGCATGAAAACCCTGCTCGGCTACAGCCTGGATCTGGTGCGGCAGGGCCGGACCACCCTCGAGGAGGTGGAGCGGATGATCCTCACGGATTCAGGTCTGGAGTCGGAGCGGCGGGCCAGGGCACTGCACACGATCAGCTGCCAGGGGTGCGGCGCCGGCCTGGAGGATGAGTGGCTGGAATGCCCGTATTGCCTGACGCCACGGGGCATCGGCTGAAACCGCAGCCTGTTGCGTTGCCGGGCCTGCGGCCGCAGACTGAACAGACGCCTGGACGATCACGCAGACCATGGACCTCCAGATCGAGGACCTGATGGAGGAACTGGTGAAGGAGGGCGGCAGTGATCTGCATCTGGCGGCCGGCCAACCTCCCTACGGACGGTTCAGCGGCGGCCTGCGGCCGATGCGTGAGGACAAGCTCAGCGAGGACGCCTGCAACCGGCTGATCTTCTCGATGATCAACAATGCCCAGCGCAAACAGCTGGAGCAGACCTGGGAACTCGACTGCGCCTACGGCCTCAGGGGGGTCGCCCGCTTCCGCGTCAACGTCTACCGCCAGCGCAACACCTACGCCGCCTGCCTGCGGGCCCTCGGCAACTCGATTCCAACCCTCAAGGCCCTGGATCTGCCGCCGGTGGTGGAGGAGACCAGCCACCGCCCCCGCGGCCTGATCCTGGTGACGGGACCTACTGGGTCCGGCAAGACCACCACACTGGCGGCGCTGCTGGAGCACATCAACCAGACCCGCTCCGAGCACATCCTCACGATCGAGGATCCGATCGAATTCACCTACCGCAATGAAAAGAGCCTGATCCACCAGCGGCAGCTGGGCGAGGACACCCGCAGCTTCTCCGCGGCCCTGCGCGCTGCACTGCGCGAAGACCCGGACGTGATCCTGGTGGGGGAGATGCGCGACCTGGAAACGATTCAGCTGGCCATCACCGCGGCGGAAACGGGCCACCTGGTGCTGGGCACGCTGCACACCAGCTCCGCCGCTCAGACGGTCGACCGCATGGTGGATGTGTTCCCGCCTGTGCAACAGACCCAGATCCGGGTGCAGCTGAGCAGCTCGCTGGTGGGCGTCTTCTCGCAGACCCTCTGCAAGCGCCTCAACCCGGCCCCCGGCCAGTTCGGGCGGGTGATGGCCCAGGAGATCATGATCAACACGCCGGCCATCGCCAACCTGATCCGCGAGGGCAAGACCGCCCAGCTGTACTCGCAGATTCAGACCGGCGGCCAGATGGGCATGCAGACCCTGGAGCGGGCCCTGGCCAACCTGGTGCAGCAGGGCGACGTGAGCCGTAACGAAGCGATGGCCAAGGCAGGTAAACCCGAGGAACTGGGACGGCTGCTCGATGGAAATGACTCCTGACCAACGCTGAGCAACCGCGATGCCGACCTTCACTGCCAGTTACACCACAGCATCCGGACAGAATCGGAACATCCGGCTACAGGCCAGCGATCTCGGCAGTGCCAGACGAAGCCTGAGGCAACGCGGCATCATCCCAAGCTCCCTGCAGGCCTTCACGGGCGAGGCGAGCAAGACCAAGAAGGTCGGCAGCGCCAACAGCCTCTTCAGCGCGGATCTCTCACGCCTGCTGGAGGCGAAGCCGGGGGTCAAGGAGAAGGCTCTGTTCGCCAACAAGCTGGCTGCCCTGGTGGATGCCGGCGTGCCGATCGTGCGCGGCCTCACCCTGATGGCCCAGCAGCAGAAGATGCCGCTGTTCAAGCGGGCGCTGCAGGCCATCACCGAAGAAGTGAGCCAGGGGGAAGGCATCGGAACAGCGATGCGCCGCTGGCCGAAGGTGTTCGACAAGCTCATGATCGCCATGATCGAAGCCGGTGAAGCCGGTGGCGTTCTGGACGAAACGCTCAAGCGTCTGGCCACCTTGCTGGAAGGCAATGCCAAGTTGCAGAACCAGATCAAGGGAGCCATGGGCTATCCCATCGCTGTGCTGTCTCTCGCGGTGATCATCTTTCTGGCGATGACCATCTTTCTGATTCCCACATTTGAAGGAATCTTTGACAGCCTTGGCGCCGATCTGCCCGCCTTCACACAGGCGATGGTGGATCTGAGCGAACTGCTGCGATCACCCTTCTCCTTTTTTCTTGTTCTGGCCATCATTGGCGGCGTTGTGCTGTTCTCACGCTTCTACGCCACACCAGTTGGCAAAAGGCGTGTTGATGGAATCATCCTCAAGCTGCCGCTGTTCGGCGATCTGCTGCGCAAAACCGCAACGGCGCAGTTCTGCCGAACCTTCAGTTCACTCACAAGAGCAGGCGTGCCGATCCTGATGTCTCTGGAAATCGTTCACGAAATTGCCGGAAATGCAATCATATCCGATGCGATTCTCAACTCCAGACTTGATATCCAGGAAGGGATTCCGCTCAGCCTGGCTCTTCAACGCAAAGATGTATTTCCTGAGCTCGCCATGAGCATGCTATCTATCGGCGAAGAAACCGGCCAGATGGATGCAATGCTTTCCAAAGTGTCTGATTTCTATGAGGACGAGGTGGAGGCTGCCGTGAAGATCATGACGGCCATGTTGGAGCCAGCCATGATCGTGATCTGCGGCGGCATCGTGGCCTCCATCCTGGTGGCCATGTACCTGCCGATGTTCTCGGTGTTCGAGAAGATCAGATAGTTCAATGCCCCTGGGCAGCGGCAACAGCCTGGCCCGCCAGCCAGCCTGAGGTCCAGCAGTGCTGGAAGTTGAAGCCGCCGGTGACGCCATCGACATCGAGCAGCTCCCCAACGAGATGCAGGCCGGCCACCTGACGGCTTTCCATCGTGGCCAGGTTCACTTCACCCAGGGGTACGCCACCGGCGGTGACGAACTCCTCGCCGAAGGGTCCCCGCCCGGCCACGGCGTAGCAACTGGAGCGCAGGGCGGCGATCAGGACCCGCTCCTGGCGTCGTGGCCAATCGGCCCAGCGCAGCTCCGGATCGGCGCCCTGCTGATCGAGCAGATGCAGCCAGAGGCGACGGCTGAGCTGGGGCCAGGGTCGGGCGTTGCTGAGCTGGCGGCGGGCCTGCTCCTGCCGGCAGAGGGCGAACAACTGCTCCAGCTCGGCCTGGGAGCGACCGCCAGTCCAGTCGAGCCGCAACGTTGCGCGATAGCCGCCGTGGTGCAGCGCCCGCGCCGCGAAGGCCGTGAGCCGCAGGGTGGCCGGACCGCTCAGGCCCCAGTGGGTGATCAGCACCGGCCCCTGCTGCCGGAAGCGGCGCGGCAGGCCTGCCGTGTGCGCAGCACGCCCCGCTGACCCGAGCAGAGAATCCTCCAGCTCCAGGTCCAAACCCACCGGATCCTGACTGACCCCCGCCAGCGCCAGCAGGGGGTTGGGCCGAAAGGCCAGGGTGAACAGCGAAGGCACCGGCGGCACGAGGCCGTGGCCCAGCGCCTGAGCCAGGCGCCGACCGCTGGGGTGGCTGCCGGTGGCCAGCACCAGACGCTGACATTGCAGGGATGGCGCATCGTCGCCGCACCGGAGTGCCAGAGCGAATCCACCGGCGGGCAGCGCCTCCGCCCGCTGCAAGGCCGTGTGCGTCTGCAGCACCACACCGGCCCTGCCTGCAGCCTCCCGCAGGGTCTGGATCACGGAGCTGGAGCGGTTGCTGCGCGGAAACAGGCGTCCATCGGCTTCCTCCACCAGCTCCAGGCCGCGCTCGTCGAACCAGGCGACCGCATCCCCGCTGGCGAAGCGACTGAACGGTCCGCGCAGGGCCCGCCCACCGCGGGGGTAATGGCCCACCAGCTCACGCGGATCCCAGCAGGCGTGGGTCACGTTGCAGCGGCCACCACCGCTGATCCGCACCTTGCCGAGGGGCTCAGGAGTGCTCTCCAGCAGCAGAACCCGATCCAGGCCGGCTTCAGCGGCGGTGATCGCCGCCATGAACCCGGCCGGACCACCGCCAGCCACCACCAGATTCCAGAACGGGGTGGACGAGGACATCAACAACCGCAGCAGTGGAGAGGCGACAAGGTGGGCAGAGCGAGGAAACAGCAGCGGCGAGAAGGGGCGCCGGCGGAGCAGAGGGCAGCATGGGGGGATGGTCGCCCTCCAGCCCCAGAACCCTGCCACCCCGGCCAAGCCGGCCGCGGCCGCTCCGGCAGGAGCCCACCGCTTCAGTGTGGCGCCGATGCTGGATTACACCGATCGGCACTTCCGGGTGCTGTTCCGTCAGATCAGCCGCCGCAGCCTGCTCTACAGCGAGATGGTGGTGGCCCAGGCCTTGCACCACTGCCGGCTGGCCGGCGCGGGCGGCGATCAACGGGCTCAGCAGCGGCTCGAGCGGCTGATCGGCTTCGACCCGATCGAGCATCCCGTGGCCCTGCAGCTGGGGGGTGACGACCCGGAGCTGCTGGCGGAGGCCACGCGGATCGCAGCGGATCGCGGTTACGACGAAGTGAACCTCAACGTGGGCTGCCCCAGTGAGAAGGTGCAGAAGGGGCGCTTCGGTGCCTGCCTGATGGCGGAGCCGGCGGTGGTGGCCCGCTGCATCGCCGCCATGGCGGAGGCCAGCCCCCTGCCGGTGACTGTGAAGCACCGCATCGGCATCGACGAGCGCGACTCCTACGCCGAGCTGCTGGCCTTTGTGGACACGCTGGCCGATGCCGGCGCCCGCCGCTTCGCGGTGCATGCGCGCAAAGCCTGGCTGGAGGGGCTCGATCCAAAGCAGAATCGCACCATTCCTCCCCTGCGCCACGAGCTGGTGCAGCAGCTCAAGCGGGACCGGCCGCAGCTCACCATCGAACTGAACGGCGGCCTGCAGGATCTGGACGCCTGCCGGCAGCAGCTGACCCTGATCGATGGCGTGATGGTGGGCCGCGCCGTCTACGACCATCCCCTGCGCTGGGCTGAGGTGGACCGAGAACTGTTCGGCGACGACAGCCAGCCGCTCGCCACCGCTTCAACAGTGGTGCGGGGCCTCATCCCCTACGCCGAGCGCTGGTGCCGTGATGGCGGACGCCTCTGGGCGATCGCCCGCCACCTGGTGCAGGTGGTGGAAGGGGTCAGCGGGGCCCGCCACTGGCGGCGCGATCTCGGCCAGGCGGCCGGCGCGCGCAGTGCCGGTCCGGAGGTCTTTGAGCGGGCTGCCCAGCAACTGGAGGAACGGGGACTCTGAGGCACCAGCACGAGCCAGCGCCCCACGCAGTCCTCTAACTGCGGTCCGCTCTCAGCCGTCAGTCTTCAGCGCCGCTGTAACCGCCGTAGGCGTCGCCCGCGCTGGCACCCCCGCTGCTGCGGCGCCGACGACTGCGGCCCTCGCCAAAGCTGTCGCCACCACCGCCACCGCCATAGCTGCGGTCTTCCCAGCCACGGGCTCCGGAGCCACGCTCAGCAGAAGGGGTAGCGGCACCGCCGCCACCGGAGTAGCCACCACCTCCACCGCCGTAACCACCACCACCACCGGAGTAGCCGCCACCGCCGCCGCCATAACCACCGCCACCGCGGCGAGGGCCACCGGCGCCACCACCACCACCGCCTGTGCGGGGCTCGGCCTTGTTGATGCGCAGCGGGCGGCCCATCAGCTCAGCGCCCTGCAGGGCCTCGATGGCACGGTTCTCACTGTCGTCATCCGCCATCTCCACGAAGGCGAAGCCGCGTTTGCGGCCGGTGTCGCGCTCCAGGGGCAGAGAGCAGTTCGCCACATCACCGAAGGGAGCGAACAGCTCGGCAACATCCTCCTTCTCAGCACGGAAGGGGAGATTTCCAACAAAAATGCTCACAGGCCGAAGGGGCCGATCAGGCGGAAGTCCAGCCTACTGAGCCTAAACCGCTGATTTCGACCTGACAGGTTCCCAGCGGAACTTCACCCACACGACACCCGATTCAGGCGGCGCCCAGTCGCGTCCGGGTGCGCTGTAGCTGCAGCTGCACCTGCTCAAAGCCGGTGCCCCCCTCACTGCGCCGGGCTGCCACCACCTGGCGCGGGTGGATCGCCTCGTGGATGTCGGCCTCGAAAGCGGGATGCAGCTGCTTCCAGCGCTCCAGCGGCAGATCCCGCAGCAGTACCCCCTCCTGCAGACAGCCCTTCACCAGACCGCCCACCAGCTGGTAAGCCTCGCGGAACGGCACCCCCTTGCCCACCAGGTAGTCGGCCACGTCGGTGGCGTTGGAGAAGTCGGCCGCGACCGCCTGTTCCAGCCGCTCCGGCCTGAACGTGAGGCCCTCCTCGAACAGGATCGCCATCGCCTCCAGACAGTCGAGCGTCGTCCGCACCGTGTCGAACAGCGCTTCCTTGTCCTCCTGGAAGTCCTTGTTGTAGGCCAGGGGCAAGCCCTTGATCATCACCAGCAGCCCCTGCAGGTGGCCGAACACGCGGCCGCACTTGCCGCGCACCAGCTCGGGCACGTCGGGGTTCTTCTTCTGAGGCATCAGGCTGCTGCCGGTGGCGCAGCGGTCGCTGAGGCTGACAAAGCGGAACTCCTCGCTGGCCCAGAGGATCACCTCCTCACTGAGGCGGCTGAGGTGCACCAGCACCAGGCTGGCGGCGGCGCTGAACTCCACGGCGAAGTCGCGGTCGCTGACCGCATCGAGGCTGTTGGCGTAGACGTCGTCAAAGCCCAGGGCGGCAGCGGTGTGGCGCCGATCGATCGGCACCGGTGTGCCGGCCAGGGCAGCGGCACCGAGCGGGCAGATATTGACCCGCTGGCGCAGATCCCGGAGGCGGGCCCGGTCGCGCTCGGCCATCTCGATGTAGGCCAGCAGATGGTGGGCCAGGGCGATCGGCTGAGCCCGCTGCAGGTGGGTGTAACCCGGGATCATCACGCCGGCATGATCTTCGGCCTGGGCCAGCAGGGCCCGCTCGAATCGCAGCAGGGCCGCGTCGATCTCAGCGATGCGGCGGCGCAGCCACAGGCGCAGGTCCGTGCCCACCTGGTCGTTGCGGGAGCGGCCGGTGTGGAGCTTCTTGCCTAAGGGGCCGAGGATGGCGATCAGGCGCCGCTCGACGGCGAAGTGCACGTCCTCGTCCTCCAGACCGGGGTTGAACGTGCCGGCCGCGGCCTCGGAACGCACCTGCTCAAGCCCGCCCACCAGCTGCTCGGCCTCCTCGGCCGTGAGCACACCGGTGCTGGCCAGCATGCGGGCGTGGGCGATGGAGCCGTCGAGGTCCTCCTGCAGCAGGGCGATATCGAAGCCGATCGAGGCGTTGAAGCGCTCGATCGCCGGATGCAGCCCCTGCTCGAAGCGCTGGCTCCAGGTGGAGGAGGTGGAATCGACGGCCACGGGCCCGGGCAGACGGCTGGGCTCAGCTTGGCAAACGGTGCTTCAGGCGGGCAGGGAAGGGAGCATGACCTCCTCACGCACCTTCAGCACCACCATCGAGGCGTCGTCCTCAAGCGGGCGATCGGGACCGACGAAGCGATCGAGGCGGGCGTAGAGCTGATCGAGGATGCCCTGGGCGCCAACACCGGAGCGGCAGGCGGTTTGCAGGGCCTGCACCAGCCGCTGCTCATCGAAGCGCTCGCCGTTGAGGCCAGACGCCTCGGTCACACCGTCGGTGTAGTACAGCAACACGTCGCCGGGGTCGAGCACGATCTGCTCGCAGCCGTACTCAGCCTCGGGCTGCAGGCCAATCAGCAGACCGGGGGCATCGAGACGATCCACGGCATTGCGTAGGCGCCGCCAGATCAGCGGCGGGTTGTGGGCTGCGTTGGCGTAGCGCAGCAGGCGGGTGCGCGGGTCGAAGTCGGAATAGAAGAGGGTGACAAAGCGGTGCGAGTGGGCGAGATCCTCCTGGGCCAGCTGATTGAGGTCGTGCAGGATGCGATCGGGCGGATGGCCGCTCAGCACCTCGGCCCGGAGCATGCCGCGCAGCAGGGTCATCAGCAGGCCGGCGGGGACCCCCTTGCCCATCACATCCCCCATCACCAGAGCCCAGCGGCCCTGCTCGCGACGGCGCCCCAGCAGCTGGGGCCGGGTGGGGATGAAGTCGTAGTAATCGCCGCCCACCTGAAAGGCGGGACGGCAGCGGGCCGCCAGCTCCACCCCATCAATCACCGGCGGGTGATCCGGCAGCAGCTGGGCCTGAATCTCGGCGCCGATCGAGAGCTGTCGATCGACCCGCTCATGGCGACGGGCCTGCTGCTGCAGCTGTTCGCTCTCGATCGCCACGCCGGTGAGGTCGGCCACCAGCTGGGCATGGCCGCGGTGGACCTCGCTCCAGCTGAGGCCACTGCGTTCACCGAACAGATACAGACGGCCACGCACCCGGCTGCGGGCCACCACCGATGTGGCGAACAGGGGCCGATCTCCCAGCTGACGCCGCACCAGCCGATCCAGCAGCGCCGCCACCGCCTCATCACCGGAGGCCTGCAGCAGCTCCTGATCGCTGAGGCTGGCCAGCTGGCGCAGTAGTTCGCCGCTGGCACCGGGCGGGGCGGCATGCAGCTGCTCGCGCCAGAGGCGCCCATCCGGGTGAAACACCACCAGCACGGCGCCTTCGGCCTCCACCAGCCGGGCCGTCACCAGCGGCACGAGCTCGAGGAAGCGGCCGAGGTTGGTGAAGCTGCGCAGGGCGAACCCCAGCGATGCCAGCAGCTCCTGGTTGCGGCGCTGTTCGCGGCTGAGGCTGTCGAGCAGCTGGCGCAGGGAGGCCATCGCCGTCAGCGGCCGCGACGGCAGTGGCGCTGACGGCAGTGGCGCTGACGGCAGTGGTGGCGGCTTGCTGCTCACCGCGCGGCCGCATAGGAGACCGCAAGATAGCGGCGGTGCCGTGATCGGACGGGGGCTTCCCC
>Ga0208361_1000050_pt1 | contig 48328 bp, 43 predicted proteins | sample LakMenEpi05Aug10_FD_150670 | JGI IMG/M metagenome (GOLD analysis project Ga0208361, IMG submission 150670) | Freshwater microbial communities from Lake Mendota, WI - 05AUG2010 deep hole epilimnion (SPAdes) | ecosystem: Environmental > Aquatic > Freshwater > Lake > Epilimnion/Euphotic zone ... | reverse complement strand
AGCCGTCATTGCAGTCCGCGACGCCGTCGGCATCGGAGTCCGTGTCCGCCACACCGCAACCGCAGATGCCCGGAGCCGTCTTCAGCGGGTCATTCGGGCAGCCGTCGTTGCAGTCCGCGACGCCGTCGGCATCGGAGTCCGTGTCCGCCACACCGCAGCCGCAGATGCCCGGAGCAACCTTCAACGGGTCGAGCGGGCAAGCATCGAAGCAGTCGGCGGTACCATCGCTGTCGGTGTCCGTCGGGTTCGTGCTGAGGCTGGCCGCGCTGCTCGTGGCGGTGCCGCAAGCGTTCGTCACCACGCAGTCATAGTTGCCGTAATCACCCGCGAGCACGCCGGCGATGCTCAGCACAGCGCTGTCTGCGCCGGAGAGATTGCCACCGTTGCTGAGGTTGGTGCCATTGCGACGCCACTGGTACGTGATCGGCGCGGTCCCCGTTGCGGTGACGCTGAAGCTCGCCGAGCCACCGAGACAGGCCGTGGCGGCCGAGGGCTGACTGGCGATGCCAACTCCGGTACACGAAGCGGTCGGGACCAGGCGAATGCCGCGCAGGGCCGTGTTGGTGGTGGCAGTGAGCACGGTCGAGAAGGGACTGGAGGCCCCTGCATCGCTGACCGTGACTATCTTCGTCAACGTGTCGGCGGAGGTCGCGTAGAACTGGATCGGCGAGCTATTCGGGACGACCGTGATCGAACGCAGACCCGCGGTGAGGCCGCTGTTCAGCGTGTAGCTCAAACTCCAAGTGGCCCCGTTGAAGATCCACTTCTGCAGACCGCCACCAGTACCCGTGGCACGGTCATCCGCAACGTACAGCGTGGTCGCGTTCGCAAGATGGAAGTCGTAAGCGCTCGGACCCGAGGTCGTCGGGAACCCCGGCAAGAGGGTGATCGTTTGGCCGCCGGTGGTAGGAACTCCGGTTCCCACCGTGCTGATCCCCTGGAATGTGCCCGTTGCACTGGAGACGTACAACTGGCCGCCCTGCACGCTGGCAATGCGCACGTTGGTGATCGTGGTGCTGAGCTGCGTCGAGGTGGAGGTGCCAAGGGTCGCGTAGCGCACACCGCCACCCAGGCTGGCCGTGCCAGCGGTGAACAGGTCTGTTCCGTTGGTGCTGAAGACGCTGCGGATGTTGTTGCCCGAGTAGGCATCCGTCAGGGCGGTGCTGGTATCGATGGTTCCGTCGAGCGCCACTCGGGCGATCACACGCGGGGTCGCGCTGCTCGTGGTCGAAACGACACTCGTGGTACCCGGGGCGGCCGCATAGCCGGCGTGCAACAGGTACTGGCCGTTGCCGCTGAGGCTCAAGGCTCCCTCCGAGGTCGCACTTCCCGAGTTCGTCAAGGGGAAGTTGGAGCCGCTCGCGGCCGTCGGCAGCGGCAGCGACTGCACCAACACGCCTGCCGGCGTGTACTCGTCCACGAAAACAGCAGTGGCTGCGCTGCTCAGCGCGGCTGCGCCGGTGCCGACGCGCACGACCACAAGGTTGCCCGGGGTGAGATTGCCGGCATCAGCCGACCCGATCAGGCTGGAGAGCGCCAGCGCGGCGCCGAGAAGGCGCGGAGGTGAGAAGAGGGAGCGAAGCATGGTGAGACTTTCCAATGTGGGGGTTGTCAGGCGGCTGGACAGCCGCTTGCAACCCCTTAAGTCTCATCCGGCTTTGTGGCCTCGGTTCAAACCTTGGGTCAACCTTTGATCAAGAGCGGCCCCCGCGCTCAGTTCCAGGCCACGCTCAACGCATTCGTGGCGTTGAAGGTCGCGCTCGCCGCGCAGCCTCCGAGCACGATCGGATCGCGGTAGTACGCCATGTAGTAGCGCGTGGAGCCCGGTGCGATCACGTCACCGAGCAGCGCAGACTGCGCCGAGACGCTGTTGTCGCCGACCTGCGGCACGCTGATGCCGCCCGTGCCACCCGGAGAGCGCACGTACAAACGCTTGAGCGTGCCGCCGACACAGCGCACGCCCTGACCGAAGGCCACGCCGGCTCCCGCGCCCGCCAGCGCATTGCCCTGCAGCAGGATCGTCGTGCCGTTGGCGGTCTGGTTGCTCGTCGTGAAGGCGAGCGTGTCCGCGCTGAGCGCGGGAGCGCCGCTGCCCGTGATCGAAGCACCTCCCGTGGCTGCGCTGTTGTCGCAACCCTTGCCGGCGCCGGCGGGCGGATTGCCGCAGGGACAGGCGATCACGCCGCCAGTGCCGGCGTTGCACAGCGCCACGATCGCGGGATCGCAGGCATCGGAGAGCCCGTCGCCGTCCGTGTCGAGCGCTCCATTGAGCGTGCCCAAGTCCGCACCGACCAGCGTGACGGTCGGCACGCCGCCGAAGGAAGGATTGAAGGTCTGGTCCCAGGTGTAGGGTCCACCGGGGTTGGTGCCGGCAACATCGCCACCGGCCCAGGAGCAGGCCGACCCATCGGCGTTGTAGAGGCGGTAGATCAGATCCGGCGTCCAGTTCGCGAACTGCGGAAAGACATAGCCGCCGAGGTCATCGGCATAGGCGTAGTTGGCCGTGCCATCGCTCTCGACGATCGTGACCGCGTCGACCACCGTGAATCCGGTCAGCGGCACATCCAGCGTTCCATCGTTGCCCGCATCGAGATCCGTGCCTGCGGCGGGCGGCGTGCCGAAACCGAGCACGTAGGTGTTGGTCCCGTTCTCGATGTCGGGGTTGAAATCCGTGACGTCGATCGCCGTCGCCGCATCCGGGGCCGGCAGGATCACGTTGGCCGCATCGCGCAGCAGCAAGAGTCCGTTGCTCCCGGTGCTCAAGGTGGAGAGCGAACGCACCACGTCGACGATACCCGCCGTCGTGCCGTCGCCCTCGATGATCACGAGGAAATAGCCGGAGAGCGATGTGTTCGCGGGGCCGCGGATCTCGAACCCTTCCTGACCGTTGTCCGCGCCCGGTGGATTGGGGAAGACCTCACTCAGCGTGAACTGAGCGGAGGCGGTCGGAGCGAACAGGGCGGCCAGCAGGCCGGCAAGGAGGAAACGCTGGAGGGACCGCATGCTGTCTTCGAGTGTACCTCAGAACCTCAAGTATCGCCTGAGTCAGCCGGCGTCGTCGCGGCCCTTCTGCGCCTTGCGCCCGAGCAGGCTGGCCGGGACCACCGTTCCACTGCCGTACTTCCTGCGCAGCTTGTCGAGGCCTTCGGTGACGCGCTCGAGTCTCCCGCGGCTCTCCTGGCGCGGCACCGGTCCCGCTTCGGTGAGATCGAAGTCCCCGAACAGCCGTTCCTGCACGGGAGCGCGAACGTCCGAGAGCGCCGAAAGTTGCACGCCGATCAGCCGCACCGCCCCCGGCGGCGTCTTCTCCAGCAGTTCGCGCGCCACCGCGTAGATGCGCGGCCCGAGGTTGGTCGGATTGTCGAGAGTGCGGGTGCGCGTCAGCGTCGTGAAGTTGGCGTAGCGGACCTTGAGCGTCACCGTTCGCCCGCGCAGGCCCTTGTCGCGCAGCCCGAACGCGACCTCCTCGCAGAATTCGAGCAGGAAGCGGCGGAGTTCCTCGCGATCGGAAAGATCTTCGGGAAACGTGCGCTCCATTCCGTGGCTCTTCTCCTCGCGCCGCGGCGTGACGCGGCGCGGGTCGATGCCATGGGCGAGATCGTAGATCCACACCCCCGTGGCGCCGAATTCGCGCGCCACCTCCTCGCGGGCGCGCTGGGCCAGATCGCCGATCGTGCGCACGCCCATCGTTTCCAGCCGCAACGCCGTGCGCGGACCGACGCCGTAGATCTTGGAGACCGGCAGCGGGTCGAGGATCTCGCGCACCTCGTGGGCCTCGACCACACGCAAGCCGTCCGGCTTGGAAAGATCGCTCGCCAGCTTGGCGAGGAATTTGGAGGGCGCGACACCGACGGAAGCGATCAGGCCGGTGCGACGCAAGATCTCCTGCTTGATCGAGCGGCCGATCCCACAAGCCTCGCCGAACAGCCGCTCGCAGCCGGCAACATCCAGAAAAGCCTCATCCAGCGAGAGCGGCTCGACCAGCGGCGTGAAGCTGCGGAAGACGGACATGATCTCGCGCGAGGCCTGCGTGTAGCGCTCGAAGTCCGGTGGCAGCAGAACCAGCTTGGGGCACAGCCGCAGGGCCTCGATCGTCGGCATCGCCGAGTGCACGCCGTAGCGCCGCGCCTCGTAGCTCGCCGCCGAGATCACCCCGCGCCCTTCCGGCGTGCCGCCGACGCAGACCGGCTGGCCTGCCAGCGCGGGATTGTCGCGGATTTCAATGGACGCGTAGAACGCGTCCATGTCCACGTGGAGGATCGTGGGCGCAGGACTCGTCATGGGATGGGGGGCGAGCATCGTCACCGCAACGGGCGATTCCGTCAATCAGCACCCTTTCGGGCGAGCTTTCGGGCCACTATCCTGCTGGCCGCATGCGTTTCAGCTCGGTGGCGATCGCCGCGGAGGGCTATTTTCTGCCCCCCCGGATCCTGCGTTCGGAAGAACTGGAGCAGCGCATGGAGCCGTTGTACCGGCGTCTGGGGCTGTCGACGGGCCGGCTGGAACTGATGAGCGGCATTGCCGAGCGCCGCGTGGGCGAACCCGGCACGCGGCCGAGCGAACTGTCCCTGCGCGCCGCGCAGCACGCGCTCGCGCGCACGAGCTTCCCGCGCGAGCGCATCGGGATGCTCGTGCATGCGGCCGTGTGCCGCGACTTCCTCGAGCCCGCCACCGCCAGCGTCGTGCATGCGGGTCTGGAACTGAGCCCTGAATGCGAGCTGTTCGATCTCTCGAATGCCTGCCTGGGCTTCGCCAACGCGCTCTCGCTGGTGGCTTCCCGGATTGAACTCGGCGCGATCGAGGCCGGGCTGGTGGTCAGCGGAGAGGATGGCGCTCCCCTGCTCGAGGCCACGCTCGAGGCGCTGCGTCGAATCGAGCGCGGCGGACGAGAAGAGCTCAAGCGCGCCTATGCCAGCCTGACGATCGGCTCCGGCGCGTCGGCGATGCTGCTGACGCATGTGCGGCATGCGCCGCACGCTCCGCGTCTGGTCGGCGGGCTGACGCTGGCGGCAAGCGAGCACCATCGCCTGTGCCGAGGCGACCAGCAGGGCCAGGGCGGCCCGCTGATGGAGACCGACTCGCAGGCACTGCTCGAGGCCGGCAACGCGCTGGCCGAGCGCACTTGGCCGCGCTTCCTCCGCGAGCTGGGCTGGAGCGGGGTCGACAAGTTCGTGACGCACCAGGTCGGATCGGCGCACAAGCGCCTGCTGTGCGAGACCCTTCGACTCGACCCGGCGCGCGACTTCCCCACCGTGGCCTTCCTCGGCAATGTCGGATCTGTCTCGCTGCCGATTTCCTTCACGCTGGCCCGCGAACAGGGCTTTTTCGCGCCCGGCGAGCGGATTGGCCTCCTCGGCATCGGCAGCGGGCTCAACTGCTCCATGCTCGGCGTCGAAACCCACGCCTGAGCGATTTTTGGCTTGCCAGCGGCCTCCCGAGCCGTCACCATCCCCAGAGCTTTCAGAAAAATCTGAAATGCCCATACCCCCCCCACCGCCGCGGGGGTCCCCGCCATGCCGGAAAAGACCGCCGAAAAGCAGACCGAAAGACAGACCGAAAAGCTGCCGGAGAAGCAGGCCGCGACCGCGCCGGAGTTCCCCGGCCTCGACGCCGCGCTCGCGGCCGAGTTGCCGACCTTCGAGCTGTTCTTCAAGACCTTCGGATTCAAGCGGGTGCACGGCCGGGTGTGGGGCCTGCTGGTGCTCGCCGGACAGCCGCTTTCGATGCGCGAGGTATCGAACAGCCTGGAGCTCTCGAGCGGCGCCACCAGCCAAACGCTGCACGAATTGTCGGAGTGGGGCGCGATCGAGACGCATTTCGATCCGCAGCGCCGCGCGCACGTGCACTCGCCGGTGGGCAACACGCTTTCGATAGTTGCGACCGTCTTCCGCCGGCGCGAACAGGTGGTTCTGCAGCGCCTCAAGCTGACCGCGCAGAGCACGCTCAACTACGTGCGTACGCGCTACGGCGACAAGGATCCGCGCGTGCTGACGCTGCGCTCGATCCTCTCCTCTTGCGAGATCGCCGACGCCGTGATGCAACTGGTGTTCAGCTCGGTGGAACGCGCTCTGGGCGACTCCAACAGCCTGCTTCACAAGGCCGTCAACACGGCTCTCAAGGTCGGCATGAAGGTCCCCACGCGCGTGATCTCCGGCAAGGAGGATCCTCGCAAGGCGCAGGCCGAGATCGCCCGCTCGATTCTGGCGGGCATGCAGGATGACGACGAGGACGAAGAGGACGAACCGCTCGCGGCACCGGTGAAGAACGCCGAGAAATCCGCGCCGAAGCGCGGCAGGAAGGGCGCATGAGCTCGCTGCCGCGCATCGTGATCACAGGGATCGGCCTGACCAGCCCCAACGGCAACTCGCTGGCCGAGTATCGCGAGAACCTCCTGGGAGGGCGCTCCGGCGTGCGCCCCTGGTCGATCCGCCATGTCGGGGACACACTCGCCGGCGTGTGCAGCTACGACGCGCTGCGCTGGCAGAAGAAGAAGGAGCTGCGCCGCGGCACGCGCGCGGGATCGATCAGCATCTACTGCGCCGCTGAAGCGCTGCAGGACGCCGGCATGGACATCGCCGCGCGCGACCGCTCGCGCATCGGGGTCTACATCGGCACGACCGAACACGGCAATGTCGAGACCGAGAACCAGATCCACGAGGTCAGCCAGTACAACTTCGATCTGTCCTTCTGGTCGCACCACCATAACCCGCGCACGGTGGCGAACAATCCGGCTGGAGAAGTGACGCTGGGCCTGGGGCTCACGGGCCCGGCTTACTGCATCGGAGCCGCCTGCGCGGCGGGAAACCTCGGATTGATCCACGGCGCGCAGATGCTGCAGCTCGGAGAGGTCGATCTGGCGCTGGGCGGCGGAGTCAGCGAGAGCATCCACACCTTCGGCATCTTCGCCAGCTTCCGGGCTCAGGGCGCGCTCGCGAGCCATGCCGATCCGGCCAAGGCCTCGCGGCCCTTCGACAAGGACCGCAACGGCATCGTGGTCTCCGAGGGCGGCTGCCTCTACGCGCTGGAGCGGCTCGATGACGCGCTCGCCCGCGGGGCGCGGATCCACGCGGAACTGATCGGCTGGAGCGTCAACTCCGATGCCGCCGATTTCGTGCTGCCGCTGGCCGAGCGCCAGAACGAGTGCATGCGGCGCGCACTGAAGCATGCGCGGCTCGAGGCGGGCCAGATCGACATCGTGTCGACGCACGCGACGGCGACTCCGATGGGCGACCAGCAGGAGTGTGAAGCCGTCCGCGCCGTCTTCGGCGACAGCGCCCGCACGCAGGTCAACAACACCAAGAGTTTCATCGGCCACACCATGGGTGCGGCGGGTGCGCTGGAGCTGGCAGGCAATCTGCCCTCGTTCACGGACGGCTGGGTGCACCCCACCATCAACCTCGACAACCTCGACCCGGCCTGCGAGGTGCGCAACCTCGTCGCCAACCGCCCGAAGGAGCTGGGGCGGGTCGAGCACATCCTCAACCTCTCCTTCGGAATGCTGGGCATCAACTCCGCCGTCATCGTGCGGCGCTGGGATGGCCGGCAGAGCCACGGATCTCACTGACATGACCCGCGAAGAAATCGTCGAAGCCATCAAGGACATCATCGCCACCATCGCCCCCGATGAGGAGCTCACGAATCTGAAGCACGATGTGCGCCTGCGCGACCAGATCGCACTCGATTCCATGGACTTCCTCGATATCGTGATGGAGCTGCGCAAGCGCTACGGCGTTCAGGTCCCCGAGGAGGACTACAAGGAACTCGCCACGATGGACGGCTGCGTCAACTATCTATACCCCCAGCTCTCCTCCAAGGAGCTGAAGGTCGGCGTCTAGTCGCACGAGTCCGCCGGTGAGCGCGGAATCCTACGACGCGATCGTGATCGGGGCCGGCATGAGCGGCCTCGCGGCGGCGATCCGTCTGGCCCAGTTCGACCTGCGCGTGCTCGTGCTCGAACGGCATTCGTTACCCGGCGGCCTCAACAGCTTCTACAAGCGACGCGGGAGACGGCTCGACACCGGGTTGCACGCGATGACGAATTTTGCCCGAAAAGGCGCGCGCGACGCCCCCTTGACGAAGATTCTGCGCCAGTTGCGCATCGGACACGACGAACTGGCTCTGGGCGAGCAGGGCCATTCGCGCATCACGCTCGGCCCGCACAGCGTGCGCTTCTCGAACGACATCGCGCTCCTGTGCGCCGAGATTGAGCGCGAGTTCCCGGCTGAGCGCGACGCCTTCGCGCGTCTGCTGGAGCGGGTGCGCGGTCACGACCCCTTCCGGCCAGCGGCGAGCTTCGTCAGCGCCCGCGCCGAGCTGGACACCCTGGGGCTCGGTCCTGAGCTGAAGGAACTGCTGCTCCTGCCGATCCTGAGCTACGGCAGCGCGCTCGAGCAGGATGCCGAGTGGAACGACTTCGTGATCCTGTTCCGCAGCCTCTTCTTCGAGGGCTTCGCTCGCCCCGAGGGCGGCATCAAGCGCCTGCTCGACATCCTCGTGGCGCGGCTTGCCGAGCGCGGCGGCTGCCTGCGCCGCAACGCGAGCGTCGCGGCGATCCTGTGCGGATCCGGTGGCGTGCGCGGCGTTCGTATGGAAGACGGCACGGAGCTTGAGTGCACGCATGTGCTCTCCAGCGCCGGCCGCGTCGAGACGGCCCGGCTCGCGGGCTTGCCGGAGCGCTCGGAAGAGAGCGGCTGGGTGACCCTGTTCGAGGCCCTCTGGATCCTGAAGCGCCCTTCGCGCGAGCTCGGCTTCCACGAGACGGTGCATTTCGTCTGCACCGGGCCGCACGTGCCCTGGCGCGAGCCAGCCGGCCGCATCGAGCCCTCGATCGGCATCTTCTGCGCCAGCGACAACTACGCCTCGCAGGAACCGCCGATCGAAGGCATGCTGCGCGCGACGGCCATCGCCAACCACGACCGCTGGTGCGAACTCGATGAGGCCGCCTATGCACTCGCCAAGCGCGAGGCCTGTGAGCATCTGGCCGGGATGTCCGCGCAGCTGGGACTCGACCCGCGGCTGCAATCCATCGATTCCGACAGCTTCACCCCGCGCACGATCCGCCGCTACACCGGACACGCCCGCGGAGCGGTGTACGGATCCCCCCACAAATACCGCGACGGCTGCACGCCGATCCCGCGCCTGATCCTGATCGGCAACGATCAAGGCCTCGTGGGCATCACCGGCGCGCTGCTCTCGGGCATCACCATGGCGAATCTTCACCTGTTGCACGCCCGCGCCACATGAACCGCGAACCGAAGTACTACAAGGGTAGCCTCGACGGCAAGGCGCCGCTGACGCACGATCCGCTGAAGGACATCCGTACGCGCTATGACGCCGTCATCATCGGCAGCGGGCTGGGCGGTCTCACGGCGGCCAACATTCTGGCGCGCTGCGGCCACTCCGTGGCGGTGCTGGAGCAGCACTACAACTACGGTGGTCTTGCAACCTGGTTCAAGCGCCGCGGCGGTCACATCTTCGATGTCTCGCTGCACGGTTTCCCGGCGGGGATGAAGAAAACATGCCGGCGCTACTGGAACGAAACCATCGCGGCGCGCATCGAGCGGCTCGAGTCGATCCGCTTCGACAATCCTCAGTTCCAGGTCGAAACGATCTTCACTCGCGAGGACTTCACCCGCCTGCTGGTCGAGCACTTTGGCATCGAGCGCGCTCGGGTGGAGGCCTTCTACGGGGAGCTCGCCAAGATGGATTTCTTCTCCGACAGCGGCGAAACCGCCGGAGAACTGTTCGAACGCCATTTCCCCGGCCGCAACGATGTGCACCGGCTCCTGATGGAGCCGATCACCTACGCGAACGGCTCCACGCTGTCCGATCCGGCGATCAGCTACGGCATCGTGTTCTCCAACTTCATGAATTCGGGCGTGTACACCTTCGGGGGCGGCACCGACTGGCTCATCGGCGAGATGAAGAAGGAGCTCGCCCGCTCCGGCGTCGAGCTGTTCAATCGCGTCGAGGTCGAACGCATCCTCGTCGAAAACGGCCAGACCCGCGGCGTCGTCGCCAATGGGCGCGAGATCGGCTGCGAAACCGTGATCAGCAATGCCAGCCTCAAGTCCACCGTGGAGCGGCTGGTCGGTGCGGGGCACTTCTCGTCCGCTTTCGCGTCGGGCGTGCAGTCCGTGCGGCTCAACAACTCGAGCACGCAGGTGTACATGGGCCTTGGCGAGGGCGTATCGATCCCCTTCCTGACCGATCTGCTGTTCACGTCCACCCGCGAGCGTTTCGACTCGCCTTCGCTGTGCGATCTGCACGGCGAGAGCCGCACCTTCTCCTTCTACTACCCGAAGACACGCCCGGGCAGCACGCGCACGACGATCGTCTCCTCGATGAACGCGCACTGGCGCGACTGGGCCGGCATGGACGAAGCCTCGTATCTTGCCAACAAGTCCCGGCTGGAAGCCGACACGGTTGCGGCGCTGGAGCGCTATCTGCCCGGGATCCGGTCCCAGCTGACGCACATCGAGGCCGCCACGCCGCGCACGTTCGAGTTCTACACCCAATCTCCGCAAGGCGCCTCCTTTGGCACCAAGTTCGAGGGGCTCCGGTACAGCATGGAGCTCTCCAAGGAAGTCCGCGGGCTTTACCACGCGGGCAGCGTCGGCATCATCATGTCGGGTTGGCTGGGTGCGGCCAACTACGGCGTCATCACCGCCAGCAAGGCCGACGCCTTCCTGCGCAGTCTGGAAAAGGTTCGCTCATGAGTTCGATCCAAGGTCAGGTCGCGGTGATCACCGGCGGCACGCGCGGCATCGGCCGCGCGCTTTCGCTCGCCTTCCTCGAATCCGGTGCCATCGTGCACGCCACCTATCAGGGAAACGAGGAGGCGGCCGCGAAGACGCGCGAGCTTTCAGGAGCCCATGCCGAGCGCCTGTTCCTCTCGCGCTGCGATGTGTGCGATCCGGCGAGCGTTGAGGCTTTCTGGAAGGGCCTGGAAGATCGCGGCGTCAGCGCGCAGATCCTCGTCAGCAACGCCGGAATACGCCGCGATCAGCTGCTCGCGCTGCAGAAGCTCGAAGACTGGGATGCGGTGCTCGACACCAATCTGCGTGGTTCCTTCCTGATGGCGAAGCAGGCCGTGCAGTCCATGCTGCGCGGCCGCTACGGACGCATCGTGTTCGTGACCTCGCCGGCGGCGCGCCACGGCTTTGCCGGTCAGGCGAGCTATGGCGCCTCCAAGGCCGGGCAAATGGGCCTGATGCGCGCCCTCGCCCGCGAAGTTGGCCGCAAGAAGATCACCGTCAATTGCGTGGCGCCTGGTTTCATCGAAACCGAGCTGATCGGCGATCTGCCCGAGGAGCTGAAGAAAGACTACCTCGCCATGGTCCCGATGGCGCGCTTCGGCAAGCCGGAGGAAGTGGCCTTTGCCGTGCGCATGCTGTGCGATCCGGCGGCGAGCTACATCCACGGAACCACGCTGGAGGTGACCGGTGGCCTCTGAAGCCGTGCTCGCCGCGTTGCCCCACCGTCCGCCGTTTCTGTTCGTCGACGAGATCGTCGAGCGCGAGGCGGATCGCATCGTGACCCGCTGGCATGTGCGCAGCGACTTGCCTGCCTTTCAGGGCCACTTCCCCGGCGATCCGGTGCTACCCGGCGTGCTTTTGTGCGAGTTCTGCTTCCAGAGCGCAGCGATTCTGTACTCAGGCCCTGCGGAGCGCTCGCAGCCCGGCACGAGCACGGCGCTCCTGACGCGCATCGAGGATGCGCGTTTCCGCCGCGTGGTGCTGCCCGGCGAGACCGTGACGGCGGAGCTCAAGACGCGCGAGCGGCTCTCGAATGCCCGCTATGTCGAGGCCAAGGTCAGCGTCGGAAAAGATGTCTGCCTGCGCCTTTCGTTCGCCGTGGCACTGATCGAGCGCGCTCAGGCGAGTCCGGCATGAATTGGCTGGGGCTGGAAGGCAAGACCGTGCTGGTGCTAGGCGTCGCCAACCGAAAAAGCGTCGCCTACGCAATCGCCGCGGGTCTCGAGGAAATCGGTGCGAACGTGGTCCATTCCGTGCGCAGCCAGGCACGCAAGGCCGAGTTGGAGAAGCTCCTGCCCGGCCGCGAGGTCCACGTCTGTGATGTGGAGCGCCCGGAGGAAATCGCGCACCTCGCCAGCGCGCTGGAAGGCCGCATGCTGGCCGGCTTTGTCCACTCGGTAGCCTTTGCCGACTACAGCGAGGGACCCAAGCCGTTCCACGAAACCTCCAAGGCCGACTTCCTTCGTGCCTTCGACGTTTCCTGCGCGTCGCTGCTTTCGCTTTCCAACGCGCTCAAGCCCCGCTTCGACGCGGATGCGTCGGTGGTGACGATCGGCATCTCCACCACTCGCATGGCGGCCGAGAACTACGGCGCCATGGCGCCCATCAAGGCGGCACTCGACTCTTCGGTGGCCTTCCTCGCCAAGAGCTTCAGCGCGTTTTCGCGTGTGCGCTTCAACTCGGTCAACGCGGGTCTCCTGAAGACCAGCGCCTCCGCGGGTATCCCCGGCTATCTCGATTCCTATCTCTACGCCGAGCAGGCCACGCTGCGTCGCAAGGCGCTGGAGACGAGAGAAGTCGCCAACACGGCCCTGTTTCTGCTGTCGCCCCGCTCCAGCGGCATCAACGCTCAAGGCATCGTCGTCGATGCGGGCATGGGCGTGAACTACTTCGATCGCGAACTGGTACGCCGCGCCACGCGTCCGGAGGCAACGTGAACAGCCTGCGCGTGCTGGTGCTGTCCTCCCCGCGCGGCCTCGCGGCCCGCGAGAAGGTTCTGGCGCAGCGCGCCGCGGCGCGGCGGGCGCTGGGTGAGTTGGGCCTCGAGGACCCGCTGGCCGACAAGGAAGGTGTCCCGCTGCCGACTTGCGGGAAGCACTGGTCGGTGAGCCACACCGAAGGCGCTTCCGCCGCCGTGCTGAGCGCGGAGCGGGTCGGGATCGACATCGAGCACGAGCGCGAGGTGTCCGTGCGGCTGCTCGAGCGCTTTCTGGCCGCGGGCGAGCCGAGCTTGGCGCCGCTGGCGGCTTGGACCGCGAAGGAAGCGGTGCTGAAGAAAACGCAGGTGGGCCTCGCAGGCCTCTCGGAGTGCCGCATTGCCGCGCAGACGGGGGCCGACACACTCGAGATCAAGTTCCAAAGCCGCGTGCATCGCGTGCTGCTCGCCCGCCACGAGCAGTGGTATGCGGCGCTGTCCTGCGATGCTCCCGCGTGGCGGGTCGAATGGGAGTGGCGCGCATGAGCCCGTGGTTCCAGCAGCCCGGCGGCCGCATGCATTATGTGGATCAGGGCCCGCGCGAAGCACCCGTGCTGCTGTGCGTGCACGGCAACCCCAGCTCCTCGTTCCTGTTCCGCTCTCTGGTCGAGGAATTCTCCGGCGAATTCCGGGTCGTGGCGCCCGACCATCTGGGCTGCGGCCGTTCGGACAAGCCGCTGGATTGGAGCTACCGACTCGTGGACCACGTGGAGAACCTCGAACGGCTGGTCACGGCTCTGGACCTTGGCAACATCACGCTCGTGATGCACGATTGGGGCGGTGCGATCGGCATGGGCATGGCCCGCCGCCAGTCGCAGCGCATCGCAAGGCTCGTGGCCACGAACACGGCCGCGTTCCGCTCCACGCGCATGCCGCTGCGCATTCGCGCCTGCCGAACGCCGCTGATCGGTCCGTTTCTGGTGACGCATTTCAATGCCTTCGCGGGGCTCGCCGTGCACCTGGCGGTCGAGCGCCGGCTCGATCCCGCGACGAAGGCTGCCTATCTGGCGCCCTTCGACACTCCGGCCCATCGCATTGCCGTGCGCCGCTTCGTGGAGGACATCCCGATGTCGCCCGCGCATCCCTCCTGGAACGAGCTCTCGGCCATCGAGGACTCGCTCGCGGGTTTTGGCGACCGCCCCGTATGCCTCATCTGGGGGGAGCGCGATTGGTGCTTCACGCCGCATTTCCGCCGCGAGTGGATGCGTCGCTTCCCGAAGGCTGAAGTGCACGCCATCCCCCATGCCGGCCACTGGTTGTACGAGGACGCGCCCAAGGAAGTGCGCGGGATCCTGCGCAGATTCCTCGCGGGCCACACCGCCGCCCATGTCCCAGGCTGAAACCCTGTTCGGCTTCCTGGAGCGCACCGCGCAGCGCCAGCCCGAGCTGGAGGCGGTGGTTTGGTCCAAGGGGCGCGTACGCTACGCGGAGTTGCACGAGCGCAGCGCCGCCATCGCCGCCGGCCTGTCGGCCCGCGGCATCGCTGCCGGGACGCGCGTCGCCGTCTTCGTGCGCCCCTCGCCCGAACTGATCGCGATCGTGTACGCGCTATTCGCCATCGGAGCCGTTCCCGTGCTGATCGATCCGGGCATGGGACGCGCGGCAGTGGTGCGCTGCGTAATGTCGATGAAGCCGCAGGCGCTGATCGCCGTTCCCAAAGCGCAGGCGCTGCGCTGGATCGCGCCACAGGCCCTCGCCCATGCGCACCTGTTCGTGTGCGTCGGCGGCTGGTTCCCTGGTACGATCGCGCTCGCCGCATTGGAGCGTGCGGGCCGCGGCGCGTGCGCGCCTTGGGTCCCCCGCAGGGACGACGCTGCCGCGATCCTATTCACTTCAGGCTCCACCGGTCCGGCCAAGGGCGTCGTCTACACGCACGGCAACTTCCTGGCGCAGGTCGAGGCGCTGCGCGCGCTCTACGGACTGGGGCCCGGACAGCGCGATTTGTGCTGTTTTCCGCTGTTCGCGCTGTTCAATGCCGCCTTCGAGCGCACGAGCGTCTTCGCTCCACTCGATCCCTCGCGGCCCGCGCACGTCGATCCAGAGGCGCTGCTCGACACGCTGGACCGCGAATCGATCACCGACACCTTTGGCTCGCCGGCGATCTGGAAGCGCGTGGTCCCCCATGCACGCCGATCGGGCATGCGACTGCCGGCGCTACGACGCGCGATGATCGCCGGCGCCAGCGTTCCACCCGCGCTGATCGAGGATTTCCTGGCGCTACTGGAGCCTGAAGCCGATGTGCACACGCCCTACGGCGCCACGGAAGCGCTGCCGATCGCCAGCGCCAGCGGCCGCGAACTGCTGCGTCTGCGCGCGCGCATCGAGGGCGGCCATGGCATCTGCGTCGGTCAAGCGGCGCCCGGGGCGCGCCTCGCCCTGATCCCAATCCACGAGCAGCCGATCACGCACTGGCGGCCCGAGTTGGATCTCGCGCGGGGGCAGCTCGGCGAGATCGCCGTGCAGGGCGCGGTCGTGACGAGCTCGTATGCGGAGCTTGAGTCCGCCACGCGCGCAGCCAAGATTCCCGACCCCGCCGGTCCCTGGCACCGCATGGGCGATGTCGGATACCTCGATGCCGATGGCCTGCTGTGGTTCACGGGGCGCAAGTCCCAGCGCCTCGAAACTCCGCAGGGGCTGTTCCTCCCCGAGCCGCTCGAGCGCGTGGTCGAGACACTGCCCGCCGTCCGGCGCAGCGCGGTCGTCGGAGCCGGCCCCCGCGGCGCGCAACGCGCGCTCCTGATCGTCGAGGGACGCAGCGGAGACGAATGCGCTATCCTCGCCCATGCCCAGGCTGCTGCGAGGCGCGATCTGCCGCATCCTCTGCCGCGGGTCGAACGCGTGCTGTTCCATCCGCGCTTTCCCGTCGACGTGCGCCACAACGCCAAGATCCGTCGCGAAGAGCTCCAGCTCTGGGCCGAGGAGCAGCTGTGAGGAGGGCGCTCGTGACGGGCGGTGGCGGCTTTGTGGGCGGCGCGATCGCACAGATGCTCGTGCAGCGCGGCGACCAGGTGACGAGCGTCTCGCGCGGCGCCTACCCGGCGCTGGAAGCGCTGGGTGTGCTGCACAAGCGCCTCGATCTCACCGACACGGCCGCGCTGACGCGCGCCATGGAGGGCTCGGAAATCGTGTTCCACTGCGCTGCCAGGGCCGGCATCGCGATGGGACGCGAACCATTCCAGCACGCCAATGTCGCCGGTACGCAGAGCGTGCTCGCCGCGGTGAAGAGCTGCGGCGTGCAGAAGCTCGTGTTCACCAGCTCCCCCAGCGTGGCCTTCGATGGCTCGGATCATCTCCAGGCCTCGAATGACCTGCCCTACGCCCCGCGTTTCCTGGCACCCTACCCGGCCAGCAAGGCGCAGGCCGAGCGCATGGTGCTCCAAGCCAACAGCAGCACGCTCGCGACCGTGGCGCTGCGACCGCACCTGGTCTTCGGCCCCGGCGATCCGCATCTGGTTCCGCGGCTGATCGCGCGCGCGCGCGCCGGACAGCTCGCCATCGTCGGACGCGGCGACAACGAGGTCTCGCTGTGCCATGTGACCAACGCAGCTCTGGCCCACCTCGCCGCCGGCGACCGACTCGAGCCCGGCGCTGCGCACGCCGGCAAGGCGTATTTCATCGCGCAAACCGAAAGCGTGCATCTTTGGAACTGGATCGCGCGCGTGCTGCGCGAGCTGAACGCGCCGCTGCCCCGGCGACGCATTCCCCTGCCGCTGGCCTATCTGGCCGGCATCTGGCTGGAGAACTTCACGCGCCCCGAGCTCGAGCCGCGCATGTCGCGCTTCCTCGCGCTGCAGCTGGCGAGCTCCCATTCGTACGACATGGAACCTGCCCGGCGTGACTTCGGTTACGCCGAGCAGGTCTCGATGGAACAGGCCACGCAGGATCTGCTGCGCTGGGCCCGCGCGGAGCGGCTCTAGCTCGACTGGCTGCCCCAGCCGGCATCCGTGGAGGCGGTCTTCGTGCCCGTGGCGATCCACCAGCGCGGATAGTCCTCGCGCGTGAGCGCCAGATAGGCCTCGATCTTCATCGCCAGGGAGAGAGGCCCCGTGATCAGGATGCCGACGCAGCAGGCGAGGATGCCGGCTGCGCCGAAAATGCCGGACACGATGGCGAAGAGCAGCATCCACCAGCGGCGGCCGTTGGCCAGCGCGAAGCTGCGCTTGAGCGCCTCGCCAGCCCCGACGGATTCCAGTGCGGCGATCGGCACGGCCAGCATCAGCCCGAGGTGGACGTAGATCAGCACCGCCGACCAGACCAGGCCGGCCGCGATCGCGATCAGCAGGGCCGCGGCGCCTTCCATGCGGCCTTCGGAGGCAAACAGAGCCAGCGCAATCCACGCGATCAGCAAGGGCGCGAACGCCGCGAACTGAATCAGCCAGCTGAGCAGCATGGTGAGGAGCATCACTCCATAGCGGCCGCCGGTGCTGAACACCATCCCAAGGTCATCCTGCCCGGCGCGCAGGGCTTTTTCGATGGCGCGCGCATGGCCCAGACTGATCCAGGAAGACAGCAGCAGCGAGGCGACTCCGCCCACCGCCAGCACGACCCCGATCAGCCAGGAGCGCTCCCGGATCTCCTCCCAGAACCGTTCGGGGCTCGCAGGCTCCTGCGGCAGAACGAACTGCACGCCTCCGCTGCTGTTGCCGAACATCATCAGCAGGATGCCCCCGACGAGCACCACCAGCGGCGCGCCCTTCATGAGGCGCCAGGCGGCTCCCAGACTGCGAAACGGATCCAACGCGTTCATGTGGACTCAAACTCCTGAGGTTTGGGGTGCGGCTCCCAGATCCAGCGCGCGCTGCGAGCGCAGGCGACGCGCAAGGTCCATAAACCTGCCGAAGGGCAGAACTTCCTGCTCGCGGGTGTCGCGGCGGCGGATTGCCACCGTGCCATCGGCCGCCTCGCGCTCGCCGGCGATCAGCATGAACGGGATCTTGGAGAGCTGGGCTTCCTTGATCTTCTTGTTCATGTGCGCCGGCTCGAACATCGCGTCCACGCGGAAGTCCTCGGCCTTGAGGGCGGCCTCGAGCTTCTGCATGTAGGGCGTGTGCTCCTCGCGGATCGGGATCAGCGCCACCTGCACCGGCGACAGCCAGAACGGGAAACGGCCGCCGAAGTGCTCGATCAGGCAGCCGATGAAGCGTTCCATCGATCCGAACGGAGCGCGGTGGATCATCACCGGACGGTGGCGCAGGTTGTCCGCGCCCACATACGAGAGATCGAAGCGGATCGGGCCGTTGTAGTCGACTTGCACGGTGCCAAGCTGCCAGCTGCGACCGAGCACGTCCTTGACGACGAAGTCGATCTTCGGACCGTAGAAGGCCGCCTCGCCGGGTTCCTCGCTGAAGGGCACACCCAGCGTGCGCGCCGCGGAGCGGCAGGCTTCTTCCGCCTTGTCCCAGTTGGCCGGATCGCCGACGTACTTGGCGCTGTCGGGATCGCGCAGGCCCACGCGGACGCGGTACTCGTGCATGCCCAGCGTGCCGAAGACCAGCTTGACGAGGCTCAGGCAGCCGAGTAGTTCCTCGGCCACCTGATCCTCGCGCACGAACAGGTGGGCGTCATCCTGAGTGAAACCGCGCACGCGGGTCATGCCGCCGATCTCGCCGGACTGCTCCCAGCGGTAGACCGTGCCGAACTCCGCGAGGCGCACAGGCATGTCGCGGTAGCTGTGCGGCGCGCTGGCGAAGATGCGGATGTGGTGCGGGCAGTTCATCGGCTTCAGCAGATAGCCGTCGACGAGCTTCTCGACTCCCATGACGCGCTCGGGGCCGATCACCTGCCGGCCGGCACGCTCGTTGAGCTCTGCGGCGAAGCTCGCGGAAACGCCGTCGAGCCGCGCGGTCAGCTCCGCGCAGGAGCAACCCTCCTCGGAGAGCTTCGCCAGCGCGTCAGCCTCTACGATCGCCGGAAACTGCGACTCCTTGTAGTAGGGAAAGTGCCCGCTCGTCTTGTAGAGATCGAGCTTGCCGATGTGCGGCGTGAAGACCTGATGGTAGCCCTGCTTCTTCAGCTCGGCCGAAATGAAGGTCTGCAGTTCTTGGCGGATCACCGAGCCGTGCTGCGTCCACAGCACCAGTCCCTGACCCACCATCTCGTCGATGTGAAACAGGCGCAGCTGCTTGCCAATCACGCGGTGGTCGCGCTCCTTGATCTCCTCCAGCCAGCGCAAGTGCTTCTCGAGGTCCTCAAGCTTCCAGAAGGCAGTTCCGTAGACGCGCTGCATCTGCGGGCGCTTCTCGTCGCCGCGCCAGTACGCGCCCGCGACGTTGAGCAGCTTAAAGTGGAAATCGCGGCCAAAGTGGTCGATGTGCGGCCCCTCGCACAGGTCCTCCCAGTCGGCGTGCTGGTAGAAGGTGATGCGCTCGTTCTCCGGGATCAGATCGACGGCCTCGACCTTGTAAGCCTGTCCTTTGGCGACGAGGCGCTCCTTGGCGGCCGCGCGCGAAACCTCGATGCACTGCAGCTTGGGGGCCGTCTTGGCGATGCGGCGCATCTCCTTTTCGATCGCGCGCAGATTCTCTTCCGTCAGCGGCTCCTTGAGATCAAAGTCGTAGTAAAAGCCGTGCTCGATGGACGGGCCGAAGCCGAACTGAACGCCCGGGAACAGGCGCGCGACGGCCGAGGCCATCAGGTGCGAGACGGAGTGACGAAGAGTGGAAAGCGGAAAGAGCTCCCCGACCTGGGAAGCGTCCTTGACCTGAGACATGCCGGATTCTCGCGGGATGAGGACTGTCGGCACGCACCCACCTGGCGCCGTGCGGGGCCGATGCGGATCCCGTGCACCGTTTCGGCGGGAATAGACTACGCGCCCGTGACGCCCGAGCGCCAGACCTTGACCTCGCGCTCCAGCTGGATGCCGGTCTTGTCGGCGACCAGCCGCTCGGTCTCGCCGATCAGCCGCAGGACATCCGCTGCGCTTGCCGTGCCCGTGTTGACCACGAAGTTGCCGTGCTTCTCGCTGACGATCGCGCCGCCGACGCTGCGGCCCTTGCCGCCCGCCTGCTCGACCAACTGCCCGGCCGAGCGCCCGCCGGAGAGGTTCTTGTCTGGGTTCTTCCACACGCAGCCGGCCGACCACAGCGTGACTGGCTGCACGGCGTTCTTCTTCTGCAGATACTCGCGCACGCCCTGCTCGACGGTGCGCGGCTCGCTCAACTCGAAGCGCAGCAGCGCGCTGGCGACGATCCTCCCGCGCAGCCGCGCGTTGCGATAACCCGGCTGGCACTGCTCGCGCGTCAGCTCGATCAGCTGCGCGTTTTCGTCGACCACCAGCAGGCGCTCGACCACATCCCACATGTCGCCCCAGCTGCCGCCTGCATTCATGGCGACGCCTCCGCCGACATTCCCCGGCACGCCCGCAAGCCCCTGGAGCCCGCTCCAGCCGAGCTTGGCGGCGCTGCGCACCAGCTTCGGCAGCGAGATCCCCGACCAGGCGACAAAGCGCAGGCCTTCCTCGCGCGGCAGCGCGACGTGGCGCGGACTGGGATCCCCCAGCATGCGCATCGATTCACCGGGCTCGCGATCGGGCTCAGGGCGGAACAGGCGCTGCATCCGGTCGGTCGTGATCACGACCCCCGGCAACACGCCATCCTCGATGATCAGGTTCGCTCCTCCGCCGAGGATGCGCGGCTCGATCCCTTCCGCGCGGGCGGCCTCGACCGCCTCGCGCAGTTGCTCGGGATCGGCGGGCTCGAGCAGCCATTCGGCCGCTCCGCCGACGCGCATCGTCGTTCTAGCGGCGAGCGGCGCGTTGGGCACTGCCGCGCAGGGCCAGCTCTTCAATGAGGTCATCTTTCGCAAGGTCGATGTCACCGGCACCCAGAATGAGCGCTGCCCCGCCGGAGGGCAAGCGTTCGGCCAGCCTCTTCATGCTCGCCTTGGGCGTTCCGCCCGCTTCGGCGTCGACGCCGGCGCGCTTGAGGCGCACGACGAGATCACCCGCATCGGCAGCCGCATGGTCGATGTGGGCGCGGGCTCCGTAGACGTCCGCGATCACCACCCGATCCGCTCCGCGCAGGCTCTCGACGAAATCCTCCAGGAAGCGCGCCGTCCGGCTGTACTGGTGCGGCTGGAACAGCACGTGCAGCGGCTTGCCGGGCAGGGCGCGACGGGCTGCCTCCAGCGTGGCGCGCACTTCCGTGGGGTGGTGGGCGTAGTCGTGGATCAGCTCCACGCCGCCGTGCGTGCCCCAGGGCTCAAAGCGCCGCTCGGCGCCCTTGTAGCGCGAGATCCAGCGCGCGGCATGCGCGGCGGCGAGCGCGGGGTCCACGCGCCAGACGCGCGCCACGAGCCCGATCACCAGCGCCATCGCGCAGGCGGCATTTTCCACGTTGAAGGCGCCCGGCACGGAAAGTTGGACCTCGGGGCTCGCCCAGCCGGGTCCGCGCAGGCGGAACCGGAAGTAGCCGTGCTGTTCCCCGATCAGATCGACGTCAAAATCCTTGCCCAGCCGCCAGACCTGCGCGTGCGAGGCATTCGCGATGCGCTCGGGCACGTCTCGGCCGACAACGAGCAGCCCGTCGGGATGGACGCGATCGGCAAAGCGCGCGAAGGCCTCCTCCAGCGCCTCCATCGTGCCGTAGTAGTCGAGGTGATCGGCCTCGACGTTGGTCAGGATCGCGCCCTCAGGCCACAACTGCAGGAACGAGCGGTCGTACTCGCAGGCTTCAGCGGCGAACCAGCCGCCCGGACCGGGAATCACCGCGTTCGAGCCCAGCGTACGGCACACGCCACCGACCAGCGCCCCGGCATCGGGTGCTCCGCGTCCCAGCGCCTCGCACACGCCGCGCAGCGCGTAGTACACCATCCACGAAGAGGTGGTCTTGCCGTGGGTGCCGGCGATCGCCAGCGTGCGCCGGCGCGGCGCGATCCGGCCGAGCAGCTCGCTGTACTTCAGCACCGGAAGGCCCCGACGCACGGCTTCCCGCACCTGTGGATCCTCCAGCGAGATGGCCGCCGAGCGTACCAGCATCTCGGTGTCCTCGGGCAGCAGTTCGGCCCGGCTGTCTCCGAGCTGGACATCGATGCCAAGGCTGCGCAGGGCCCGCACGAAACGCGAGTCCGAGCGGTCCTGCCCCGAGACGGCATGCCCGTGCGCGTGCAGGATCTGCGCGGCGCCGGACAGCCCGGCGCCGCCGATGCCCAGCATGTGCACGCGGCCGGCAATGTTTGAAATCAGCCCATCGGTTGCATTCATCGTCATTCCCCCCTGATTTATGCTCATTGTCCCCATTTTATCCACAATTCGTGGACAATCCGGCTAGCGCCCGCGCGCTCGCCTTCTGTTCGACAGCTGGATCAACGTATCTAGCAGCCGACTGGCTCCATCGAGCGGCAGCGTCTGCTCCAGAGCCGCGCTCATGCGCGCGCGCTCGCCCGCGCCCGCTTCCGAGCACAGTCGCACCAGCTCCTCGGCCTGCCGGCTGTCGAGCGCGCGCTCCTCCACGATGCGCACGCCTTCCTTCAACTGCCGCGCGTTCTTTTCCTGATGCCGATCCACGTGATGCGGATAAGGCACGACCACGGCCGGCCGGCGCAGTGCGGCGATCTCAGCCAGCGTCGAGGCGCCGCCGCGCGTCAGCACGACGGTGGCCGCGGACAGCGCGCGGGCCATATCGTGGATGTACTCCTGCGCGGCGTAGCCGCGGAAGGGCGCCAGCGCCTCCTGCGTGCGGCCCGGTCCGGTCTGGTGCAGCACCTGCAGGCCCTGCTCGACGAACTCGGGCGCGCAAGCGTGCACGAACCGGTTGAGACCCAGTGCGCCCTGACTGCCGCCGAGCACCAGCAGCAGCGGTCGCTCTGGGTCAAAGCCCAGTTCCTCGCGCGCCCGTCGACTGGCCGCCTCGTCCACGGCTCCGCGCGCGAACTCGCGCGCCAGCGGCGGCCCGATGCGGCAGTGCTGGGTGCGACCCGCCGAACTGCCCGGCAAGGTCGCCGCCCAGGCATGCGCCACGCAGTCCGCCATGCTTCCCAGCCAGCGCGTCGCCGATCCGCGCTCCGCGTTGATCTCGAGCAGCGCGATCGGGATGCGCAGCATCCGCGCGGCCAGCACGGCGGGCAGCGAGGTGAAACCGCCCAGCGCCAGCAGCACGTCCGGCCGATGCGCACGCAGCGCCGCACGCGCGCTGGCGACCGAGGAGGGAGTGCGCAGCAAGAGGCGCGCGCGGCTGGGAGCGCCGCCGCCGCGCGGCTCCACTTCTAGAATCACGCGCTCATGGCGAATCAGAGGGAAGCGACGCTCCATGCCCTGGAGCACCCGGTCCTCGACATCCCGGCCGCTCGTGAACCAGACGAGATCCGCCAGACCTCCGCGGCGCTGCGCTTCCTCCAGCAGGTGCAGGCCGGGGACCAGATGGCCTCCGGTGCCTCCACCCGCCAAGGCCAGACGCAGCGTGCGGCTCTCGAGTTCAGGCAGCACTTCGGCTTGGTTCGCGGACAGGAGCGTCGTTCCACTCATCGCTGCGCGCTCGCTTCGGTCGGCGGATCCTCGGTTTCGAGTTGCGCGGCATCGAGCGCCGCACTCTCCAGGCCCGGCTCCATCTGCGGGTAGGGTCCGGAGAGGTCCTCCAGGATCACCAACCCGCAGCGCGGGGCCTCGAGCAGCACCAGCATGGCGCAGCCCAGCACCAGCATCAGTCGCAGTCCGGCGCTCATTGAATGCGGCGCTTGGGCTCGACGTTGGCGGCGACGGCAGCGGATCCGCCGGGCAGCGTGATCGACTGGCCGACCTTGAGCTTGGCGGGATCGAGGCCGGGGTTGAGCGCCTGAATTTCTCCGGCGCGGCCGGCCGAACCGAGTTCGCGGCGTGCGATCGCGGAAAGCGTGTCGCCCTTCTGCACCTTGTAGCTGCGGCCGCCCTTGCTGCTTGCCTTCTGCACCGCGGTGACGACGGGCTTGGTGGCAGGAAGGCTGGCGGACTTGTCGACGGGCTGGCTCGCAGGCTTCGCGGCCACGGGCTCGGCGGCCGCGGGAGCGGCGCCGGTCGGCAGCAGCAGTTCCTGACCGACCTTGAGGTTCTTGGGGTTGAGGCCCGGGTTCAGCGCGAGGATTTCGTTGACGCGCGACTCCGAGCCGAGTTGGCGCTTGGCGATGCGCGCGGGGCTGTCGCCGCTCTTCACGACATAGATCGTGCCGTTGGTCTTGGGCGCCAGATCGGGCTGCGCCGCGGGCGACTCGACCATCAGGCCGATCGGCGTAGGCTGCTGCTGGGCCACGGGCAGTTCACTGGCGGCGACCGTCGTGCTCGCGCCCTCCGCACCCGCCACCTCCGGCAGGGTCTCTGGCTGTGCGCCATCGCCGCCGATCGGCAGCGCGGTCGTGTGCGTCAGCTCTCCGTTGCTCGGAGGCGGCGTCATGTTCTTGTCCTCGGCGACGACCGCGGTCTTGGAGCCCGTCAGACGCGACCAGAAGCCAGGCGACTTGTTGTCGCCCCAGAAGGAGACTGCCACGATCGTGACAAGCAGGAAGACCAGGGCGATCACGCCGTATCGTTCGATTTGTTGCATGGTGAAGAGAGAAGTTCGAAAAGAAAGTGGATGGTCGAGAAAGGTTCAGGTCGCCGGTTCCGCGCGCGGTGGAATCGGGACAGGTTCAAAGGGAGTTTCCTTGCGCTCGACGGGACGGGCAGCGCCCAGTGCCAAGCCGATCGCAAAAGAGCTGACAAGCAGGGCCGTGCCTCCATGGGAGAGGAACGGAAGCGGCATGCCCTTGGGCGGCGCGAGCTGCGTCACGACCTGCACGTGCACCATCGACTGCAGGGCGAAGGACAAGAGCAGACCGAAGGCAGCCAGAGCGCAGTACCGATCGCGGATCGAGAGCAGGAAACGCAGGCCGAACCAGGCGAAGGCCGCGAGCAGCGCGATCACGAGCCACACGCCGAACAGTCCCAGCTCCTCGCCGGTGAGGGCCAGCACGTAGTCGGTTTCCAGATAGGGCACACGCGCGTTGCGCCACAGGCCCTGCCCCAGACCCACGCCGAAGAAATCGCCGCTCGCCATCGCGACCTCGGACTGTTCGACCTGGTGGTTGCTGGCCGAGCCGAGAAACATGGCGATTCGGCTGCGGATGTAGGCCACGAAGGTGATCAGAAGCAGCGCGGCGCTGCCGCCGATCCCGATCAGCGGACCGGCGACGTGCATCGACTGCACGCCCCCGACCCACATGGTCCCGAGGAAGCACAGCAGAAACAGCAGGCTGCCGCCCAGATCCGTCTCGCCCAGGATCAGCGCGAAGAAGGTCACGCCCACGGCGAGCATCGGGAGCACGCCCTTCTTGACATCGAGCACGTCCGGCCCGAGCTTCATGCAGCGGTCGGCGACCCACAGCACGCACACGATGCGGGCAAGTTCGGAGGGTTGGAACGAGAACAGGCCGAAGACCGAAACCCAGCGGTTGGCACCGTTGCGCGGATCGCCGAAGTACGGCACGTACACCAGCACCAGCGCGATGAAGCAGAACACCATCAGCCCGGGGATCAGGCGGCGCAGGCCTTCGGGTCCGATGCGAAAGCCCACCAGCAGCACGATCAGGGCCCCGATGCGGAAGAAGACCTGATCGCTGAAGATCCTCCAGAAATCCTCGATCGGCGCGGTGGTCGCGGCATGGTTGACCTGCACCAGCAGGCCCAGTCCCAGCAGCGAGAGCACCACGAGGAAGATGGCCAGAGCCGGCTTGGCGGGATCGGCGACCTCCGCGCGGCGCGCGAAGTCATCCAACCACTCGCCGATGTTGGTCTGCTTCTCGCGCGGCAGCGCGTCGGTCTGGGCTGATTTTCTCCAGAAGCGTGCCATGCCGTTCAGCGCACCTTCAGCAGGGCGAGGGAGGCGAGCGCGCAGATGCCTGCGATGATCCAGGCGCGCACGACGATGGTGACCTCATGCCAGGGCACCGCGGCGGGCGCGAAGATGCCGCCCTTGAGCTGCAGTCCGTGGTGGATCGGAGCGCAGGTGAACAGGCGCTTGCCGCCGCTGGCGCGGAAGTAGCGCGTCTGCAGCCAGCTCGAGCCCAGCTCCGCGAAGAACACGAAGCCGATCAGCGGCAGCACCAGCTCCTGCTTGGAAACGACCGCCATCCAGGCCAGCAGGCCGCCCAGCGGCAGCGACCCGGAGTCCCCCATGAAAACCTTGGCGGGGAAGGCGTTGTACCAGAGGAACCCCATGCAGGCCCCGCACAGCGCGCCGCCCATCACCGCCATTTCGCTGGCGGCGGAAACATGCGGCAGGTGCAGGTAGCTCGTCCAGTCCGGCCGACCCATGACGTAGCAGAACACCGAGAGCGCCGCGCCCGAGATCAGCATGCAGCCGGCCGCCAGTCCGTCGAGGCCGTCGGTGATGTTGCAGGCATTCGAAGTTCCCACCACCACCAGCCACTGGAAGAACAGGAAGAACAACACGCCGAGGAGGCCCATCGAGGCCAGTCCGAAGGCCACGTCCTTGAAAAAGGGCGGATAGAGTGTCAGCAGCGTGTCTCGGCCGGTCGTGATCGCGTAGTAGCACAGGCCCGCGATCACGCCGCCGGCGACGATCGAAAGGCCCAGCATCTTGGCCTTGGGCGTCAGCCCCTTGCAGTTGGGGATCGTGAGCTTCTTGTAGTCATCGACGAAGCCGACGGCGGCGAAACCCACGGTCAGGAAGATGCCCAGCACCAGATGCAAGTTGTCGAGGCGCCCCCACAGCAGCGCGGCCCCCACCAGCGAGGCGATCAGGAAGCTGCCGCCCATCGTGGGCGTGTTCTTCTTGCCCATCTTGACCGTCAGTTCCGCCAGCTCCTTGGAATCGACCTTGGTGGTGTCCTCACCCACCTTGTGGCGGCGCAGCCACTCGATCACTGGCTTGCCCAGCAGCAGCGCGAGCAGGAAAGCCGTGATCGCGGCCGCGACGGCGCGGAAGGTGATGTAGCCGAACAGCGGCACGCCGAACAGCTCCTCGAGCAGCCCCGGAATCAAGCGTTCACCTCCTGCGTCCGCGGCTTGCGCGCGGCGAGCAGGTGCGTCACCAGCCGATCCAGACCCGTGCGGCGACTGCCCTTGACCAGCACCACGTCGCCTTCGCCGAAGATGCCCGCGGCGCGCGCGATGGCCTCCTCGGTGGTCGGCACATGGAATAGGCGGTCAGCGGGGAAACCGGCCTCGAGCGCTCCCGCCGCCGTGGCGGCGGTGGACTCGCCGACGAGCAGCAGCACGTCGATGCCGCCCTCGGCGGCGTATTCGCCCAGAGTCTTGTGCAGCTCGCCCGACAGTTCGCCGAGTTCCAGCATGTCGCCCAGCACCAGCACGCGGCGGCGGTAGCCGTGCATGCCGCGCAGCACGCGCACGCTGGCGCGGGCCGACTCGGGATTGGCGTTGTAGCTGTCGTCGATCAGCGTGAAGCCGTCCACTTCATGACGCTCCATGCGCCGCTGGGCGGGACGCAGGCTCGACACCGCCGGCAGCACCTCGTGCCAGGGCAGGCCGATCGCCTGACAGGCCGCCAACGCCGCCAGCAGGTTGTGCACGTTGTGCAGGCCCAGCAGCGGCGAGCTGATCTCGTAGCCGTCGAGCTTGAAGTGCGTCTGGCCGTTCTCGAAGCGGATTTCCCGCGCGTTGAGATCGCCGGCTCCCTCCAGGCTGTAGGTCAGAACGCGGGCGCCGGTCTCGCGGGCCATCGCGGCCGTCCAGCGATTGTCGGCATTCAGCACCGCGACCCCCTCGCGCGGCAGGCTGCGCACCAGATCGGCCTTCTCGTGCGCGACGCCGTCGATCGAGCCCAGTCCCGCCAGATGGGAGAAACCCACCGTCGTCACGACGCCGACATCCGGGCGCGCGATCCCCGCCAGCTGAGCGATCTCGCCCTTGCCGTTGGTGCCCATCTCGACCACCAGCGCCTCCGTGGCCGCCTCGGCTCGAAACAGCGTCAGCGGCACGCCGATGTCGTTGTTGAACGAAGCCGGGGATCCGGCCACGGACAGCCGCGAGCCCAGAAGCTCCATCAGGATGGTCTTGGTGGTCGTCTTGCCGCAGGAGCCGGTGATGCCGATCACCGGGCAAGTGAGGGTGCTGCGGTAGTGGCGCGCGACATCCTGCAGCGCACGGCGCGGATCGGCATGCTCCAGCACCGCCGCCGCGGGGGCGACCTTGCCAGCCAGTCGGCGTGCATCCCGGAGCAGCACACCGCAAGCGCCGCGCTCGAGGGCATCCTGCGCGAAGCGCGCGCCATCGAAGTTGGGACCGCACAGCGCGAAGAAGAACTCGCCGCGCTGGATCGTGCGCGTGTCGGTGGAGATTCCGCGCACGCGCACTCCCGAGGCGCCGCCGATCAGCGTGGCGGCGCTCGCCTGGAGTATGTCTTCGATCCGTGTGTCCTTCATGATGCCAGCAACTCCGCGGCGACCTTGCGGTCATCGAAGTCCATGACTGTGTTTCCCGTCGTTTGCGTGCTCTCGTGACCCTTGCCGGCGATCAGCACGATGTCGCCTTTGCGCGCGCACGCGAGCGCCTGCCGGATCGCGTCTCGGCGGTCGACTGCGACGAACCGCTCGGCACGCGCCGGCACCATCCCAGCGAGCACCTCGGCGATGATCGCTTGGGGATCCTCGCTGCGAGGGTTGTCGCTGGTCAGTACCGCGATGTCGGCAAGTTCGTTGACCACCCGGCCCATCGGCGCCCGCTTCCCACGGTCACGGTCGCCTCCGCAGCCAAAAACAACGATCAGACGGCCCCCGCTGGCGGCGTGGTCCGTGCCCCTCGTTCCCGTCCCCGACGCGCGGTCGGAAGGCGTGGAACGCGTGCTCTTGTGCGGGTTGGCAAAGGGCGTGTCAAGAGGCTGTTGCGCGCAGTTCGCGAGGCTTTCCCGCAGCGCGCGACAGACATTCGCCAGCGCGTCCTCGGTATGCGCATAGTCGACGTACACGAGGCGGCCTCCGCGCGGATCGAAAACGCGCTCGAGACGACCCGGTGCGGGCGAGACGGTTGCGAGTCCGGCCACGATCGCGGCCGGACTCGCTCCCGACAGCAGCGCGCAGGCGCTGGCGCACAGCGCATTCTCGATGTTGAACCGGCCGGTCAGCGGAACACGCACCTCGCACCTCGAGATCCCCATCCCATGGAGCACAAGGCGCGTGCCGCTGTCGTCGGTCACCAGAGAAGACGCATGCAGATCGCCCTGCGACCCTGCGCTGTTCGATGTCACGCGGTAGCGCACGACTTGTGCGCCACGCTCTTTGGCGAGCGTCGCCAGCCGAGCAAGAGCCGGATCGGCGGCATTGAGGATCGCGAAGGCACCCGGTTCGAGGCTCTCGAACAGGCGCGCCTTGGCGCGGAAGTAGCTCTCCATGTCGCCGTGGTAGTCGAGGTGGTCGCGCGTCAGGTTGGTGAACTGCGCGGCCTGCACCTTCAGTCCCGCCAGGCGCTCCTGATCGAGCGCGTGCGAGCTCGCTTCCATGGCGATCGCCTGCCCGCCTAGCTCCACATGCCGGGCGAGGATGCGGGCCAGCTCGGTCGCATCCGGGGTCGTGTGGGTCGCGGGCTCGAGCCGGCCGTCCGCCAGCCGGTTGCCCGCCGTGCCGAGCACGCCCGATCGCTGGCCGCCGGCCGCCAGAAGCTGGGCCGTGAGGTGCGCGGTGGTGGTCTTGCCGTTGGTGCCCGTCACGGCAGCGACGAACAGCCGCCGGGCCGGTTCTCCGAGCACTCGATGGGCCGCCTCGCCGGTGGCGCGCCGCGCCTGTGGATGCAGCCACGCAGGCACGCCGGGCAGCCCGGCCGCGAGTTGCGCATCCGCCGTCAGCACCGCGCTCGCCCCGCGCCGCAGCGCCTCATCGACGTAGCGCCGGCCGTCGTCGCGCGTGCCCGCCAGGGCGGAGAACAGATCACCGGGGCCCACCCGTCGGCTGTCCAGCTGGACACCGGTGATCTGCGGTCCATCGTCCCGCACGGACGAGAGGGACCCCCCCAAAATCCGAGCCAGCTCAGTGAGGCGCACGCTGGGCCTCCTTCCAAGGCTGCTCGGTCTGCTTGGCCGCCGCTTCGACGAAGCGGTTCTTCGGCTTGTTCTCTTGCTTGGGCCCGAGTTTTTCGTCGACCAGCGGCGCGAAGCCGCGCACGTCGCGGGCGTGCACCGGCACGCCGCCGCGGGTGAGACCCAGGGCCTCCTTGAGGATGCTCATGGCGCCCGGACCGGCGGTCTCCGAGCCGTAGTGGCGCGCGCCGCGCGGTTCCTCGACCACCACGAAGACCAGCACCTCGCGCTCGCTGTCCGGCAGGCGCCCGAAGACGACGATCGAGCAGGTGTAGCAGTTGCCGCGGTGCGGCTTGCGCTGCAGCAGCTCCTTGCGCGTGAGACGCGGCGTGCCCGGCTGGTGGTGCTGGTTGTACTCCAGCTCCGCGTGCAGGCAGACCTCGTTGCCGACCTTCTGGGCGGTACCGGTCTTGGTCCCCATCAAGATCTCGTCGGTGTAGAGGAAGCGACCCGTGCCGTAGCGCGCGCCGGCGTTCATCATCGAGCGCAGGCTCGCGGCGGTCGCTTCCGACCAGATGCGCGTGCCGCCCTCGGGCTCGGGCAGTGCCTCGATCCGGCCGTTCTGCTCGACCGCGTCGATCAGGCGCAGCGGGCGCCACAAGCCCCCGCGCACCAGAGCGGCGAGACCGGCTGCATGCTGCCACATCGTGACACCTAGCTCGTGGCCGATCGAGGTCGAGGCGTGCTTGTAGATCTTGTCCCAGGGCCAGGAGGGCACGCTGCCCTTGCGCTCAGGCCCCAGGCCCGCGTGCGGGTAGTCGCCGTAGCCCATCAGCTTGAGGCGCTTGTAGTGTTCGAAGGGATCGGTGCGCAGGCCGATCTGCACCATGGCCGCATTGGACGAGTAGGCCAGCGCCTGCTCAGGCGTCAGGTGACCGTGCTTGGCGCCCTCGGCCTCGCCGATCTTGCGCTTGCCCTCGAGCGCGGCGCTCAGCTGGTGGGTGTCGATCGTGTCGTGCTCGGGATCGATCGCGCGGGTATCGACCGCGGTCGCCATGACGAGCGTCTTCATCGTCGATCCCGGCGTGAACACGTGCAGCGCGGGCATGAAGCCCCACACGCCGTACTCCGAGACCGATTCCACCGCCAGCACGCGACCGCTCGCCACCTCCAGGGCGATCGCCATCGCCATGGCGGGCTTGTGTTCCTTGCTGATGTCCTCGAGCACGACCCGCATGTGGCGCTGCAGCGCGAGATCCAGCGTGGTGATCACGCGCGGCGTGGGGCTGGCTACATCCAGATCCTGGAAGTGGCGGCGCGGGCTGCGGCGCGGCACATAGCTCGCGAGGAAGTAGTAGCGCTCGGGATCGGTCTCGACCCAGTCGAACTCTGGCTGCTGCAGGAGATCGTAGGCCGCCAGCTCCAGCCCGCTGACGGGGCTGGGGTAGTTGAGCCGCAGGAGGGTGCGGGCCTCGAGCTCCGCCTCTTCGTCCTCGCCCAGCGGACGGTCGGTGGGCAGCAGTAGTTCCTGACGGGCCCGCGCGCGCGCTTCCTCGGCGTCGAGCATGCCCCACGCGCCCAGCACCGCCATCGGCAGCTCGTCGGCGCCGCCCGCGCGCGGCGGATAGGTACGCTTGTTGATCGGCACCAGCTTGATTTGGTACGAGCGCACGCGCTGGGCCTTGAAGAACTCGTACAGGCGCATCGAGACCTCGGGCTCGACCTCCTTCTTGAGCACCTTGTACTGCAGGGGAAACAGGGCACCCCACACCAGCTGGCGCATGTCGCGCAGCTCGTTGGGATCGCCGTCCAGCGCGCGCTTTTGTTCGCGGCCCACCAGGCAGGTGATCAGCTCGTCGCCGATGCGCCGGGTCCAGGCCACCGTGCTGGCGGCCTTGTGCTGCTCGCGCACTTGTGGGGACAGCACCAGCAGCGGGTTCCAGTGCAACTGCCACTCGCCGGCGCGGCTCTGGCGGATTTCCATCCCGGCCACCGGGTTGGCCGGCGCCTCGGGATCGAGGCTCCCCCGCGCGATCCAGCCCTGGATCGCGCGCGCCTGCGCGTCGTCGAGGCGGAAGGGAGCCTTCTCGACGGTGATCCAGCCGTTGACGGCGTTTTCGGGCAACAAGGCGGCGATCGCCTGCTCGCGGCTCCAGCCCAGAATCCGCGCCAGCTCGGGAATGAACGTGTTCGGAGTGTGCGCCTGCCACAGGGCGCAGGGGTAGGCGACCAGTTCCTGACGCTCCATCGAGAGCGCCAGCGGCACGCCGCTGCGGTCGACCAGATCGAAGGTGACTTCGGAAGAGCGCTGCTCGGTGAGCGCGCGCGGCTGGGCCGCTTCGCCGCGGACGGCGATCACGAAGGCCTTGAGCGCCACCACCCCCAGCACGATCAGGATCAGCAGGAAGGCCGCCGCCAGACGCAGGCCGGAGGCCGACTCGAAGCTCGCCTTGAGTTTGTGGCCACGGATCACAGGTCCGCCTCCCGCGCGTCGATCTGCTGCTGCGAGGGCGTCTTTTCCTTGGCGCGCTCGATGACCTGCTCGTCGTAGGGCAGCACGCCCCAGTCCGCCGCCAAGAGGCGCACCTCGCGCTCGCGAGTGATGCCCTCCAGCATCCGGCAGCGCTCCATCACCTCATTGAGTTCCGCGCCGCGATGGCGATTCTCGGCCTGCTGCAGGCTCGTGAAGAGCCCCAAAGCCAGGCAACCGGCGGCCAAGGCGAAGGACAGCACCGTGCGGGTCATGAGCAAGCTCCTTCCAGTCGGCGGGCGACGCGCAGCCGGGCCGAGCGCGCGCGCGGGTTGGAGCGGCACTCCTCGCGCGAGGGCTCGATGGCGCCCTTGCCGATGCGCTCGAAGGCGCCCGCGCGCTCCCACTCCGCGAGGCGCTGCTTGACGAGCGCGTCTTCGCCCGAGTGGAAGCTGATCACGAGCAGCAGGCCGCCGGGCGCGAGCACTTCGCAGGCCGACTCCAGCGCCAGACGCAGCTCCTCGCCCTCCTCGTTGACCGCCCGGCGCAGAGCCTGGAAGCACAGGGTCGCGGGGTGGATCTTGCCGCCGCGCGGACCACGCCCCGCGACGCGCGCGATCAGATCCGCCAGGGGCAGCGTGCGCGCGAAGGGCGCGTTGCGGCGCGCTTCGACGATGGCCTTGGCGATGGCGCGCGAGCGCGTCTCGCCGCCCTCGTGATAAAACAGATCCGCCAGCTCGACCTCGCTCCAGCCGTTGACGATGTCCGCGGCCGTCTCTGCGCGCGTCGGGTCCATGCGCATGTCGAGCGGGCCATCCGCCTGGAACGAGAAGCCGCGCTCAGGCTGATCCAGCTGCATCGAGCTGACGCCCAGATCGAGCAGCACCGCCATCACCGGCGCGACGCCTTCCGCGCGCACGGCCTGAAGCAGCTCCGAGGCGCGCGAGTGGCGCACGCGCACGCGCGCACCGAAGGGCGCGAGGCGCTCATCCGCCAGCTTCAACGCCGCGGGATCCTGATCGAGTCCCAGCACGGAAAGCTGCGGGAACGCCGCGAGCACGCGCTCACTGTGGCCTCCCAGCCCCAGCGTCGCGTCGACCCACCAGCCCGTTCTGGGCTGAGGCCCTTCGGTGCGGAGCACGCTCAGGATCTCCTCCACCAGCACCGATTGGTGCAGGGAGCGCGGATCCCCGGCGCTCGAGCCCGAATTTGCTCGTTGTTCCACGGTCAACATTTCCCCACCGAATGTGTCTATGCGTCGCGCGCGGGAGCGCCTCGGCCGAGCACCTCGTCGAGATGCTGCAGCAGGTCGCCATGGCTCGCTTCGTACTTGTCCCAGGCTTCCTTGGACCAGATCTCCGCCCGGTCCCTGACACCGACAAGAACCACATCCTTGTCGATGCCGGCATGTCGCTTGAGCTTGTCCGGCATCAGCACCCGGCCGTTGGAGTCAAGCTCCACCTCCACCGTGTTCGCGTAGAACACGCGCTGCGCGGCGCGCAGCTCCGCACTGGCGAAGGTGCGGGCCTCGAACTCGCGCTGCACGCGGTCGAACCCTTCCTTCGAGAACAGGTAGAGGCAGTGGTCCTGGCCGGCGCTGAGGAAGGCGACAAGGCTCCCCTGCTCCGTGCGGGACAGTTGCTCCTGAATCCTTTTGGGAATCACGAGGCGGTTCTTGCTGTCGAGGGAGTGCTGGTACTCACCGAAGAGCACACATCACCCCCACCCGCGACGCGCGCGGACACAGTAAGCCCCACAAAGTCCCACCAAGCTCCACAACTTGATTCGACACTCCCACAATAGGCCTCGCAAGGGCCTCCAAACGCACTTCTCGGGCTTTCGGGGGCCTGTGGAGAACTCAGAAGTGGGTTAACCGCAGCCTGTCGCGCCCGCGCGGGCCTGAACCACAACTAATGGTGGACTTGGAGGCTCGCGAGGCCTCTATTTCCCACCGATGGGAAGTTCTCAAAAAAAACGAGCAAAAAGCTCGCTCAGCAACGGTCAAGCACGCGACGAAGCCCCGGTCGTTGGACCTGCAGGCTTGAGTGATGAGGAGCGCGGCGAGGCCTGGTAGGAGGAGCGCAAGCCCCCGGGGCGCGCCGGCCAAAGCGTTGCCCGTGCGCTCTGGGTTCGGCTCAAGGCGAGCGCGCGATTCCGCGCGCCGACTTCCCAGAAAGGCTCTTTCCCATGAAACGCGCTTCCCCTCTTGTCTTCCTTGGCCTCGGTGCGGCAATCGCCACGGGTGCTCTGTTCCTGATGTCTCAAGCCGTGCCGCAGACCTCGACCCACTCGGGCTCGTATGGCCCGCCGAAGAAGAATGTGGTGAACATCTTCGACACCAACCTCACCATGGCAGGCGGGCAGGATCTCGCCATCTACACCGTACCTCCGGATCGCTGGCTCACGGTGACGGCTTGCCAACTCGTTAGCGGGATCGGCACTGCCTGGATATGGGGTGAAAACTACGGGGGAGTATTCACTCCCAAGGGCAACACATTCACCGGCGCCGAACCCTCGGGCGACGCTGTCGGGTGGGTGTTTCGTCCCGGAGCTCAGCTTGTATTCAGGAACACCTCTACGATCGGCGCATCGATATCTCGGTACTCCGTCATCGGCTACCTCTCCCGCGAGTGAGCCTTCGCCGCTACTCCGCGGAGTACGCCGGCGATGGTGTCACGCAGGGATGCAACTGGCATGAGCCCAAGAGCGGATCGTTGGGATGGGAAGGCCTGCCTCCACGCGAGGTCGAGCTTCGCGGCCTCCTGAATGCGAGGGGTCGGGGATCGCCCCTGAGGATACTGCCCCCATCGTGGACTTGTGCCGACTGAGCCGCCTGTCGGCCACGAAGCTGCCGCCACTGAGCCATCCGGGCCGCCGAGTCCTCCTGCGTGATGGGATCTCACCCACCCGGGTCTTCATCAGTCCCCGGAAAGGGAGCCGTGTCGCCCGCGGGCCTGATGTTGGAGCTCAACGGGGCCGAACGGACGGCGAAGCCGGTCACGGGACCTTGAGTGGAGCGAGGGTTCAACCCGCACTTGGTGCGCTCGGCAGGCTGAGCGACATGTGAACCTTGGACCTGAAGCCTGTGGGCGTGAGCACGGCCATGGGTTCCACGCCGTACGCTTGGAAGCCGAGCGTCGCATACAAGCGAAGTGCGGGCGTATTCCCTTCCGTGACCTCGAGTTGGACAACGCGGATGTCGCCGCGCGCCACACACAACTGGATGGCCGCCCAGAGCAGGGCGCGGGCGGAGCCCCGGCCTCGCGAGGGTGGCAGGACGTACATGCCGACGATCCGTGCCTTATGCCTTGTCTTGGTTCTTCCGGAGAACTCCAGCGCGACCGTTCCGACCAGGCTCCCACCGACAAAGTCGCCCAGAACGACCGTCATTCCCTCCGGATGGGCGATGCGCTGGATCCACCACTCGTCCGGCTGCTTGGCCCGCTCTTGCGGGGTGGACGTGAATGCGTCGGCAGCATGCTCGTAGGCGTGCAGCATCAGCGCCTTGTACGACGCTGCATCCGAAGCGGTGAGGATGACGACGGTCACGTTGGAAGACGGGCTGATGCGGATTCGGCGAAGCTGCATCCTACAGCCGAAGGCGGCGCAGGGCTCCGCGCAGGATCGCCACCGTTGGGGCCGGTCAGGCCGGAAGGGAAACCGGCTTCGTCAACGCTCAAGCACTTGCCGAAGCCCCGGTCGTTTGACCGGAGGACTCGAGCGGCTCGGAGTCCGCGGACGCGCTCGCATCCGAATCCCCCGCTCCCGACTCCAAGAAGCCCGCGTCCGCTCCCTCGAAAACCTGCAGCAGTTCTCCCTGCAGGCTCGCCAGCCGCTCGGGGCTGAAGTCGAACACGAACACCTTCCACAGCTCCTGCCGGCGCGGTTGGCGCACGATCAGCGCTTCGCCGTCCTCCCCGCGCGAAACGCGCTCGAGCTTGAGACGCCGCTTGCGCATCAGGATCAGGCACAGGACGAAGCGCAGCTGCCGGATGCGCTCCTCGGTCCGGCCTTCGAGGCGCAGGAAAAGCTGCTCGAGCGTCGGCAGGTCGAATTCCAGCCCGCGCTTCTTGGTGGCGCTCATGCGCGTGAACCAGAAGAACAGATCCTCGCGGTCGGGCGAGGGCTGGAAGCAGGCCGTGCAGCTGTCCGAGCGGGAGAGCTCCTCACCGCGGATCGAGAGCAGGGAGACATGCCGCTCGCCCTCGCGGAATTCCCGCTCGCAAGTGGCGCAACGAGGGGCTCTGTGCGTGATTTTCCATTCAGCCATCGCCCGTCTACTTTGCGCCAAGGCCCGGGCGGGGTCAACGCCGCGAACCAATTCTGTCCCACCATTCCTGCCACTCCGCGAGGCTGCGATCGCGCCGCTCGCCCGAGAGCGCCTCGAGGCTCTTGCGCCCAGCCTTGACGGCCGCGGCCGCGCCCTTGCGCTCGAGCGGAATCAGGCCGTCGATCAGCCAGGGAATCGCGCGCGGCTCGCCAAGCACGCCGAAGCCCTCGGCGGCCTTCTGGGCCACGGCGAGGTCGGGGTCGGCGAGGCCTTGGCGCAGGATCCCGGCCACGAAGCCCTTGTTCTGCTGCTGCGCGCCGATGCTCGCGAGGCTGGACTGGGCCTCCCCGCGCACCAGCCATTCCGGATCGTGCCGCGCGAGCGCGCCGAGTCGCTCCCACTCGGCCGTCGGGATCGGCGTCTCTCCCGCGGGCAGCTTGCCCCACAGCTCCACCATGCGGCGACGCACGCTTGCGGAAGGATCGGAGCAGCGCGCCGCCACCGGGGCGCGGGCGCCGGGGCCGATCGCGATCAGGAGATCGGCGCTGAGGTAGGCCACGACGCCGTCGCCTTTGGCGGTGAGCTCCACCAAGAGGGGCGTCGAGTCCGCCGGCATGCGCACCAGCTGGGCGCGCGAGCGCTCGAAGGGACCGTCCGCCTCGCCGATCCCGGCGAGCTTGGACTGCTCGAAGTGGCGCACGAGATCGCGCACGAGGTTGTCGACCAGAAAGCTCCGCTCGTCCGGGTTGGCGAGCACGCTCGGTTCCAGCTCCGCCCACTGCGCACCGCCCGCGCGCCAGGCGGAGAGGATCGCGCGCTCGCGCTCCGGCAATTCGTCGGTGCGCAGCACGCGCGGCCGCTCGAGCGGGGTCGGCAGCGGTGAACTCGCCGTCGGCGCCGGTGAATGGCTGTTGCAGGCGCCCAGCCAGACAAGCAGCAGCAGTTTGCCTGTCCTCACGCGCCTCAGCCCTCGGCGTACAAGGCTTCGAGCGCCTCGATGTGGCCCGTGCGGCTGGCGGGCGCAACGATCCTTGCCCGTGCGCTCTCCAGCTGCGCCGGATCGCGCAGGAAACAGGCCAGTTGCTCACTCAGAGCCTGCACATCGCCGGTCGGGAACAGCCAGCCCGCGCGGCCTTCCTCGATCCACTCCGGCAGGGCACCGCAGGCGCTCGCCAGCACCGGCAGGCGCGCGGCGCGCGCTTCCAGCAGCACCAGCGGTGCGTTTTCCCACCACAGGCTCGGCACTACGAGCAGATCCAGTCCGCCCAGCGTCTCGAAGAGCTGCTCGCGCTCCACCCGACCGCACAATTGCGCGCCGACGCGCGCGGCGAGGGGCTCAAGCTGTTGTTGGTAGGCGGGCTCGTGGTCCGCGGGGCCGAAGATGCACAGCTCGCCGCGCTCGCGCAGCTCCTTGTCGATTCCGCACCACGCCTCGAGCAGCACATGCACACCCTTGGCTTCGATGCGCGCGCCGAGGAAGCCGATGCGCACGCGCGTGCCTAGTCGACGCAGGGCCCGCGCCTGTGGCGGAATGTCCAGGCCGAAGGGCAGCAGGCGACAGTGATCCGCGGCCAGCTTCCACTCGGCCTCGAAGCGCGCTTTCAGGAAGCGGCTGGGAGCGAGGAAGCGGCGCACGAAGGGCACGGTGCGATCGCGCAGGCTCTGCTCGCGCGCCGTGACCATCGACACGAGGCCAGGATCCGGATCGGGCAGTGCCCCTTGGGAACCAGCTACCGGCGAGGAGCGTGGCGCGAGCTTGCGCACCATGGGACCGAGATCGAGGCCCGTTCCGGAGCGCAGACCCGCGAGCGTCTGGCCCACGCGCCGCTGCAGGTCGGACTGCGCGAAGGGAAAGCCGATCAGGCAGCGACCGCACTCGGCCGGCTCGATCGTCTCGCACAGCTGTCCATCGGGACGGCGTCGCTGACCGAAGCGCGGACAGCGCAACCAGTAATCATGCAGCGTGAAATAGACCGGCGCGTGGCGCGCGGCGAGTTCGACGCAGCCCGCCGACCAGTGGAGCAGGTGCTGGATGTGCACGCGCTCTGGCTTGATCTGCTCGAGCTTGGCCGCGTACAGCGCTTCAATGCGCGCGTGCGACCAGGTCTCGCTCCAGTCGCGGTGGAAGAGGTTGTTGATGAGCTCGTGGACGCGGTAGCCGTGCTCCTCGCGCACGACCCAAGACAGATCCGCGCGCGAAATCTCCTTGCGCGTCGCGAGCACCTCGACGGCGTGGCCGCGCTGCGCGAGCGCGCGCGCCAGATCCGCGGTGTAGGTCTCGGTGCCCCCTCGGCCATGCGGAGGAAAACGGTGGCTTTGCAGCAGGATCTTCACGGGTTCTTTTGGTGCCGGGAGCCTAGCAGGTGAGTGCGCAGGGGGCGGGGGAAAAGAGCGCAGATCGCATCCTGAGGGGGTGCCCTACGCTACGATGAGCCCAAGGAGGAGGCCCTCGTGCTCAAGAAGATCCTGTACGCCCTGATCGGTCTGTTCGTGCTGATCCAACTGGTGCCCGCCAACCGTGAGAACCCACCGGTGCGGGCCGATCTCGAGGCGCCCGAGGCCGTCACGGCGATCCTCAAGCGCAGCTGCTACGACTGCCACTCCAACGAAACCCACTGGCCCTGGTACTCCTACATCCAGCCGGTGGCCTGGCTCGTGGCGCACGATGTCGAGGAAGGCCGTGAGCATCTGAACTTCTCCGATTGGGGTCTGTACAGCGCCGACAAGCGCTCTTCGAAAAGCGAGGAATGCGTGGAGCAGATCCAAGCGGGCGAGATGCCGATGTCGATCTACGTGCTGATGCACTCGGAGGCGAAGATCAGCCCGGAGGATCTGGTGGTGCTGAAGCAGTGGTCCGACGGGCTGTAAGGAGCTTGCTCTTGGCGGATTGGAGAATCTCGCGACCCTGATCCACAATCTCGAAGGTTCGCACGCGGATTCCGCGCTGGCGGCGCTCGGCCTGTGGTTCTCCATCGACAAACCTTCGATGCAGGCCGAGCTGCCGACTGCGCCACAAGCGAACAAGCCGACCATCTCGGCCCCACTACCCTCCGATTTCGGCCAGACGAGTATCCGGTCTACGACTCGTTGGTGAAGTTTCGTTGCTCGACTTCGAGCGCCAGCGCCTCGCGTGGGCCGAGCAACGTCCCCGGTCAGGCGATGTGAGTGGCTGGGAAGCGCGAGAACCGGTATTTCTCGCGGAGCTGGGGGTGCTGGCTACCCAGCGTGTGGAGCAGGCGCTCGCGCAGTGGCCTTGAGCCCTGCGGGTCTGAGAGCGACAGAGCGGCCTCAGCGCTCGCCGAGAATCCAGCGCGGGCGCTGCACGCGCTTGAGCCCGAAGGCCTTCGTGGCGCGCGCTTCGATCACCGCCATGGCTTCATCGGGTGAATCCGTGAACACGATGCGCTCGAGATCCTTGGCGTCGATCGTGCCGGCCGCGACCATGTCATCGAACAGCTCGCGCAGATCCTGCCAGTAATCGGTGCCCATCAGGATCAGCGGGAACTCCTTGATCTTGCCGGTCTGGATCAGCGTGGCGGTCTCGAAGATCTCGTCCATCGTTCCGAAACCGCCGGGCAGCACGACGAAGGCGTAGGAGTACTTGACGAGCATCACCTTGCGCACGAAGAAGTGGCGGAAGGTCACGAAGCGATCGAGATAGGGATTCTCCTTTTGCTCGTGCGGCAGCTCGATGTTGCAGCCGATGCTGCGCCCGCCGACATCCTTGGCGCCGCGGTTGGCGGCCTCCATGATGCCCGGTCCCCCGCCGGTCATGACCGTGAAGCCCGCGGCGGCGAGGCGCGCGCCCATCTTGCGGCCGAGTTTGTAGTAGCGGTGGTCCTCGCCGAAGCGCGCCGAGCCAAAGACAGTGACGCAGGGCCCCACGAAGTGCAAGCGGCGGAAGCCCTGCAGGAACTCGAAGAAGATGCCGAGCGCGCGCAGCAGTTCCGAGCCGCGCGAGGCCGGGCCTTCGAGAAACGGGATGTCGGGATGCTGGCGCGGGGCGGGGCTCATGCGGGAGTGCAGCGGGAGTGCAGGGAGACTGCTATACTCCCGCGCTTTTCGCAATCCTCAAGATCCCCCCAGCACCCCAGTCAGCAGATGATCGTCCAGAAGTTCGGCGGCACCTCGGTCGGCAGCGCCGGCGCCATCGCGCGCCTCGCCGAGATCGTGCGCGCCCACCGCGACCGCTCGCCGGTCGTCGTGGTCAGCGCGGTCGGCGGCGTCACCAACAAGCTCTTCGCGCTCGCATCGCAGGCGCTGACCGGCGAGGACACGCGGGCACCGTTCGAGGCACTGGTCCTGCAGCACCAGACCATCCTGAAGGAGCTGGGGCTGCCCGAGGCTACCATTGCTCGCGAGCTCGCCGAGCTGGAGCGCCTGGTCTCAGGCATCGGACTCGTCCGCGAGCTCACGCCGCGCACGATGGATCAGCTGGCGAGCTTCGGCGAGCGGCTCTCGGTGCGCATCGTGGCCGCCCACCTCACGCACAGCGGCACGCCCGCCCGGGCCTTCGAGGCGCACGAGGCCGGGCTTGTCACCGACGGGCGCTTCGGCGCCGCCCGGCCGCTGCCGGAGAGCGAGGCTTCGATCCGCGCCGCGCTTCAGGGCCTGCGCGAGTGCCCCGTGATCACGGGCTACATCGGCCGAGACCGCCAGGGCAACATCACGACGCTGGGCCGCGGCGGCAGCGACTACTCGGCGGCGATCTTCGGCGCGGCGCTGGGTGCACAGGAAATCCAGATCTGGACCGATGTCGACGGCGTGATGAGCGCCGATCCGCGCCTCGTGCCGCAGGCGAGGCAGGTGCCGCGGCTTTCCTTCGCGGAAGCGGCCGAGCTCGCCTTCTTCGGCGCCAAGGTGCTGCACCCGGCCACGATGGTGCCGGCGATCGAGAAGAACATCCCGATCCGCGTGCTCAACAGCTTCCGCCCCGAGCATCCCGGCACGGCAGTGGTCGCGCGGCTCGCCGAGGAGGAGCGGACGCTGAAGTCGATCACCAGCAAGGACCGGATCGCCGTGGTCAGCATCGTGGCCGCACCGATGCTCAACCAGTACGGCTTTCTGGAGCGCATCGCCGATGTGTTCGCGCGCCATGAGATCGTGGTCGACATGATCGCGACCAGCGAGGTCTCGGTGGCGCTGACCACTGATGCCTCGGCGAAGCTGGAGCCCGTGGTCGAGGAGCTGAGCCGCTTCTCGGAGGCGCGCGTGCTGCGCGAGCTGGCCATGATTTCGATCGTCGGCGAGGAGCTGCAGCGCTCCTTGCGCGTGCCGGCGCGGGTCTTCGCCTCCCTGGAGGCGCTGGGAGTGCGCGTCGAGATGATCAGCTACGGCGCCACGCGCAACAACCTGTGTTTCCTCGTGCCGCGCGAGCGCTTGCGCGAGGTCGTGCTGGCTCTGCACCGCGAGTTGTTCGAGCGCTAGCGTGCCGCGTGGAATCGCCCATGATCGTGCTGCTCGACAACTACGACTCCTTCACGTGGAATGTCGAAGCCGCCCTCAGCGCCTGCGGAGTGCAGGTGCGCGTGATCCGCAACGATGCGCACAGCGCGGCGGAGTTGCTCGAGCTCGGTCCGCGCGCGCTGGTGCTTTCGCCCGGGCCGGGAAGGCCCTCGCAGGCCGGGATCCAGCCGGAATTGCTGCGCTTGTCGCCGCCGGAGCTGCCGATTCTGGGCGTTTGTCTGGGTCACCAGGGCCTCGTCGAGCACTACGGCGGCCGCATCGTGCGCGACATCCAGCCGGTCCACGGCCGCGCGAGCCTCGTGCGGCACACCGCGCGCGGCTTGTTCCACGGGGCTCCCAACCCGCTGGCCTGCGGACGCTACCATTCCCTGATCGCCGAGCGCGAAAGCCTGCCCGAGTGCCTCGAACAGAGCGCCTGGACCGAGGACGGTCGGGTCATGGCCGTGGCGCACCGCACGCTGCCGCGCTTCGGTGTCCAATTCCACCCCGAGTCGATTCTCAGCCCTGATTGCCAGGTGCTGTTCGAGAACTTCGTGCGCCTGCTCCCCTGATGAACACCAGCACCCAACCCCTGCTCGAAGCGGTCCGTCGCCGCGCCGAGAGCCGCCGCCGCCGCCAGCCGCTGGAACGCCTGCGCGATCTGGTCAACACGGATTCCTGGCGCCGCGAGCGCTTCATCCAGGCGCTCAGCGCACCCGGTCTGGCGATCATCGGCGAGGTCTACCGCCAGAGCCCGGCTGGCGGCGTGCTGCTGCGCGAGGAGGCTCGCGCAGGCACCAACCCGGCGCGCCAGCCGATCCCAGGCCCCCGCTGGCATGCGCTGGTCGATGGCCTGCGCAGCGGCGGCGCGGCGGCGATCGCGGTCTGGACCGAGGAGGATGCTTACGGCTGCACGCTGGAGGATCTCCTGACCGTTGGACACGCCAGGCTGCCCCGCCTGCGCCGTGATTTCGTGCTCGACGAGGGCATGATCCTCGAAGCGCTCAACTACGGTGCGGACGCCATCGAGTTGCGCGCCGACACGCTCGAGGATGGCCCGCTGGCGAGCCTGCACGCGATCGTGCGCGAGCTGGGTGCGGCCAGCGTGCTGCGTGCGGAGGGGCCTGAAGAACTGCGGCGCGTGCTCGCCTGCGAACCCGACTACGTGCTGCTCGCCGGCCGCAGCGAATGGGAGGCGCTCGCGGCGCTCCTGCCCGCGGGCAAGCCCTTCCTGCTGGAGGATTCCGTCCGCGAGCGCGCCGATCTGGAGCTGGCCGCGCGGCTGGGCGCCAAGGCGGTGCTGATCGGCGAGCCGCTGATCCGCAGCGCGGATCCCGCGGCGCTGCTCCAGAGCCTGCGCGGCTGAAGTTTTTTTCCCAACCGTCCGATAAACCCGGCTGTGTTGGTTCGCCACTTCATGACCCGCTCGGTGTTCACCGTCGAGCCGCAGATGAGCGCTCTGCAGGCGCTGCATTACTTCAGGAGCCACGGCATCCGGCGCGCTCCGGTCGTCCACCATGGCCGCCTGGTCGGGATGCTGGCACAGAGCGATCTGTACAAGGTGCTTCCGATCACGGTGGCGAGTCAGAGTGAGGTGGCGGAAACGGAGGTGCCCGTCAGCGCCGCGATGAGCCACGTCGTCCACAGCCTGAGTCCGGATCAGCACCTGGAAGACGCCGCACGGCTGATGCTGCAGCACAAGTTCGGCGGCTTGCCCGTCGTGCAGGACGGCAGCTTGGTCGGGATCCTGACTGAATCGGATGTCTTCCGCGCGCTGATCGACATCGCCACCTCAGCCGGCGAAATCCGCATCACCTTCCAGCCCAAGCACGAGCACGAAGCCACGCTCGATCCCCTGATGGTGGCACTGCGAGCGGGCGCGAAGGTGCACACCTACCTGACGCACCAGCGCCCCGGCGGCGAGCGGCTGCACCTGCTGCGGATTTCCGGCGGCAAGCGGGAGACGCTGGTGCAAGGACTCGAGCAGGCCGGCTACGTGCTCGTCGAGTGGGGTTCGGACTCGCGGCCACAACTGCAGGTTGGGGCCCCCTCCCCGAGCTAGGACACGACTACCCGAGCGGGGACAGTGTCGATCATGGGCAGCGGATTTCTCGCGCGAACCCTGGGCGGCGCTCACTTCCCGATCAGGAAGTGGCAGATGTCGCCATCGCGCATCACGTATTCGCGACCTTCGGCGCGCAGCTTGCCCGCCGCGCGGATCGCGGCTTCGCTCTTGTAATGCAGCAGATCCGCAACCGAGTAGACCTCGGCCCGGATAAAGTGCTTCTCGAAGTCCGTGTGGATCACGCCGGCGGCGAGCGGCGCCGTGTCGCCCTTGTGGATCGTCCAGGCGCGGATCTCGATCTTGCCTGCCGTGAAATAGGTCTGCAGGCCCAGCAGATCGTAGGCCTTGCGCACGAGGCGGTTAAGCCCCGGCTCCTTGAGGCCCATGTCGGCGAGGAAGGTGGCACGGTCCTCGACCGGCAGCTTCATGATCTCGCCCTCGATGTCGCCGCACAGCGCCACGAATTCCGCGTGGTTCTTCGTGGCGTATTCGCGCACCCGGCTGGGCAGCGCTCCGGCGCCCTCGAGGTCGTCGTCGCCGACATTGGCGACGAACATCACGGGCTTGAGCGTGATCAGGCACAGGGGCTTGAGCGCCTCGTGTTCTTCCTTCTTCCACTCGACGGAGCGCAGTTGCTTGCCGGCTTCGAGGACCATCTTGGCCTTCTCGAAAATGTCGCGCTGGAAGATCGCTTCCTTGTCCTGCGCGCGGGCCTTCTTGGAGACGCGCTCGATATTGCGGTTGACCGTGTCGAGGTCGGCCAGCGCCAGCTCGAGCTCGATGATCTCCACATCGCGCATCGGATCCACCGAGCCGGAGACGTGGATGATGTCGCCCTTCTCGAAGCAGCGCACGACATGCAGGATCGCGTCGCAATCCTTGATGTTGCCGAGGAACTTGTTGCCCAGGCCCTCGCCTGAGGCCGCCCCCTTCACGAGGCCGGCGATGTCGACGATCTTGACGCTCGCGGGGACGATCCGGTCGGTCGTGATGTGCTGGTGGATCTGCTCGAGGCGCTCATCGGGCACATCGACGACACCGATGTTGGGCTCGATCGTGCAGAAGGGGTAGTTGGCGCTCTCCGCCCCGGCAGCGGTGATGGCGTTGAAGATGGTGGACTTGCCGACATTGGGGAGTCCGACGATGCCGCAGGCGACGCTCATGGAGGGGGTTGATCCTTGGAAACGGGGGAGAAGAGTCTATCCGCAGGGCTGCTCCCCTTGCCAGAAGATCCGATTCCTGCGAGGCTCGCGGCCCGCATGTCCCTCGTATCCCTGCGCGGCATCGTCAAGAACTTCCGCGAGCGTCCGATCCTCGCCGGCGTCGATCTCACGATCGCCGAGGGGGAGCGCCTGGCGCTAATCGGGGGCAATGGCTCCGGCAAGTCCACTCTGCTCTCGATCCTCGCGGGAAGCGCCGAGCCGGACGAGGGTGAGCGCGCTGTGCAGCGCGGGCTGCGTATCGCCTGGCTGGAGCAGGAACCGCGCCTGGAGGCTGACTGGACGATCCGCGCGGCTGTGCAGGCCGCTTGCGAAGAGCGGGAGGAACACGAGGTCGAGGAAGTACTCTCGCGGCTTGAGCTTGGCGGCATTGATCGCCGCTGCAGGAACCTCTCGGGCGGCGAGCGCCGCCGGGTGGATCTGGCGCGCGCCCTGGTGGCTCGCCCGGGCTTGCTGCTCCTGGACGAGCCCACCAACCACCTCGACGCCTTCGCGACCGATTGGCTGGAGGATCACCTGCTTGCCACGCGCACGCCCTTCGTGCTCGTGACCCACGATCGCTACTTCCTCGACCGCGTCGTGACCCGCATCTGCGAGCTTGACCGCGGGGAGCTCCATTTTACCGAGGGCGGCTACGCGGACTATCTCGAGGAGCGCTCGCGCCGTCTCGATGTCGAGGCGAAAAGCGAGGCCTCACGCCAGATCCTGCTGCGGCGCGAGACCGCTTGGATGCGGCGCGGAGCTCCGGCGCGCACGACCAAGGCCAAGGCCCGCATCGGCCGCTACGAGGCGCTGGCCAGCGACGCGCCGATCCCCCTGTCGCGCGAACTTGAGCTGGAGATCCCGATGGGCCCGCGACTGGGCTCGCGCGTGGTGAAGGCCAACATCGTCTGCAAGTCGCTGGGAGGACACGCACTCCTGAAGAACCTCAGCCTCGAGCTCGCGCCGGGTGAGAAGCTCGCGGTGGTCGGACCCAACGGTGCCGGCAAGAGCACGCTGCTGAAGCTGCTGATGGGCGAACTCGCACCCGACAGCGGCACGATCGAGACCGGCGAGACGGTGCGCTTCGCCAGCGTCGCGCAGAGCAAGGAGACACTGGATCCGGAGAAGACCGTCTCTGAAGAAATCGCCGGCCGCAGCGAAATGGTGCGCATCGGGGAGCGCGAGTTGCGCGTCGAGAGCTTCCTCGACGGCTTCCTGTTCCCAGGAACCCAGAAACGCTCCCCCATCGGCAAGCTCTCGGGCGGTGAGAAAAGTCGGGTGCTGCTGGCGAAGCTCCTGATCCAGGGCGGCAATGTGCTGGTGCTCGACGAGCCGACGAACGATCTCGACCTTGCCACGCTGCGCGCGCTCGAGGAGGCCCTGCTGGTCTTCCCCGGTGCCTGCCTGATCGTCAGCCACGATCGCTGGTTCGTAGACCGCGTCGCGACGCGCATCCTGTACCTCGACGGAAAGGGAGGCGCGCGCCTGCACTCTGGCGATCTCTCCGGTCTGCTCGATCTGCTCACGAAGGAGCGTGCACAAGCGCAGGCCGCCAGCCGTGCCCAGCCGCTCAAGGCCGCGCGCACCGGGGAAAAAACCGGGGAAAAAACCGGGGACAAGGCGCGGAAGAAAGGCCTCGCGCCCTGGCAGCAGCGCGAGTATGACGGGCTGCTCGCGCTCATCGAGGCCGCGGAGGCGCGCGAGAAGCAGGCTGCAGCGGCGCTGGAGGATCCAGCCCTGTACACCGGCCTGCGCGAGCAACTCGCCGCAAAGCAAGCCGCACACCAGGCGGCAGCCGCCGAGCTCGAGCGATTGCTGGCGCGCTGGGAGGAACTCGAGGCGCTAAAGGGCGAATAGCAGGGACCGGGACTCTCAGGCAGCACTCATTGTTTCAGCCAGCAGAGCTTTTCCACGCTTCCACACTTCCTGCTGGAAGCTGGTCACTGGAAGTTGATCGTGCCGTCGCCCTTGAAGATCCAGACCGAGTCGCCGTTGATCGTGGTAGTCACCACGCTGCCCGTCGTGCTGGCGATCTGTGACCCAGCCACGCGGATGATGACCACACCCGATCCACCGTTGGAGTATTGTCCACCACCGCCCCCACCTCCCGTGTTCGCCGCAGCGTCCTGGACGGCTGCGCTGTAACCGGCGGGAGCCTGACGACCGTCGCCGGATCCCCCGAGACCGCCCGCACCCACCGAAGTACAGTGCGATCCCCCGCCGCCGCCGCCGGCAAAATACACGCTGTTGCCAGATACCTCCCCCACGCCCTGCGCGCTGGCGGTAGCTGCATCGATGATCGTGGCCAAGTAGCCGACGCCTCCGACCTGCCCACTGGCATTGCCCCCGCCACCGCCGCCGGCTCCTGCTGGACTGCAACCAACGGCAAGCGTCGTGCCGCCTGCGTAGCCCTGTCCTGCGGTACCGCTGCCACCAGGCATCGCACTGCCAGGTGCTTGCACATTGGCTCCACCTCCGCCCCCGCTCCCGCCGCTGCCCCCGATGAAGCCCGAACTTGAATTGGAACCGTTGACATACGCGCCTGCGACACCCCCACCGCCACCGATCGCCGTGATCGTGCCGATGCCAGCCCCTTGAAACACGCTGTTCCGCCCATGCTCACCACCCCATCCCAGGGGTCCCTGGTTGAGCCGGTTGCCACCAGCACCGACAGTCACGGAGTAAACCGATCCTCGATTCACCGAAAGATCCGAGTTGTAGACGACACCTCCTCCACCTCCTGCGCCATAGTAGCCTGATCCACCGCCAGCTACCACGAGCAGACGAACGGATACAGGCCCCTGTACCGTGAACCCCGTGCTTGCGGAAACTCCGGCACTCCCATGCATGGCGCTGATCGTTGTATTTCCAGCACCGACTGCGCTTGCCATTCCCTGGCTGCCGCCAGCGTTGCTGATCGTGGCGACGCCCGTGATTGAAGAGGACCACGTGACGGAGCTGGTGACATTTTCATTGGAGCCGTCGGTATAGGTTCCGGTTGCGGTGAACTGCTGGGTGGATCCCAGGATCAGGGTCGGGTTCGCCGGCGTGATTGCGAGCGAGACCAACTCGGCTGCGCTGACTGTGAAGCTGGTGTTCGCCGACACGCCAGATCCAGAGTGCGTGGCGGTGATGGTCGTGCTGCCAGTGGCGACGGTGGTGGCCAGGCCCTTGGTGCCTGCGGTGTTGCTGATCGTGGCCGTGGCGGTCGAG